>ERZ894232.601-NODE-601-length-46249-cov-54.487358_pt1 | contig 46249 bp, 43 predicted proteins | sample MGYA00380296_ERZ894232 | MGnify/ENA primary metagenome ERZ894232 (study PRJEB32331, sample SAMN06328433) | human gut metagenome | biome: human gut microbiome; feature: stool | host: Homo sapiens | collected 2014-08-14 ...
ACTTCCGGTATCAAGTATGTTCTTGATGCTCTTATAGCTCGGAGTGGCTGTAAAGGTGAGCGCTTTACAGCTGGCGGCTTCCAGCCGGTCGACAGAATACTTGTCGGCCAGTTTTAAAAGCCCCATGCAACTACGGTAGGATTGTTGTTCTATCAGCTTGGAGGTAAGGATTGCATCCACGGTCTGGTAGGTACTGGGACCGATTCGCTTCGCCCATTGCCGGAAACGGTCGCCGTTCCACTCAAGATACTGCTGATGAGAAGGCGGCATATGCTCTGTGATTGTGCTATACTGACCTTTGCGACCATACAGTCGGCGGTGAGACGCGATCCGGTTGTGGTTGTAGAAAACCTCAATGGTCTTGTCTGTGACCCTCACATCAACTTTGCGCTTTATATACTCATGTGGAACGGAGTATAGCATTCCTGCAAACGATATGTGATAATTGAACTGAACGGTAGCTTGTCTCCATTCCGCCAGTTCATATGGGGTAGCAGGTAACGGGGCCAGCAATGGCAGTTCTTCATCGCGGAAGAGTTCATACCTGCTCCCCTCTTTCTTTTGGAACGGGCGATGGCTGAAATCTTCCAGTTTCTGCCGGATTGCCTGATTTAACTCACCGAGAGAAAAGAACTGTTCATTCCGTAGCGCTGCAGTGATCCATGTGGAAATGTTTCCTACACTGCCCTCGGCATTAGGCTTATCCTTTGGAGAACGGATGCGTGCTGGAATAATGGCGGTGCCATAGTGTTCTGCCATTTCCTGATATACGGCATTGATCCGTGGATCATTCCAGCTTTTATTATTATGATCCACAGCAGTGCGACAGTTGTCCGGCACGAGGATCTTTGCAACACCGCCAAAGTACTCGTACATGTGGACGTGTGCTGCAATCCATGACGCTTGTTTCTGATCCATAAAGGCTTCTACGTATGGATACTGACTGTAGGTCATAACACCCACGAAAATCTGGGCATCCAGAATTTCACCGGTATCTGGGTCGATGATGTGCGCCGGATCACCTGCCCAGTCGACCTCGACCTGCTCTGCGGGCTTGCGGTTGATATGCATAGTGGCGCGGCGCTTCTGCTCATCCTGCTTGATGTAGTAGCAGAACTGAGAGTACATAAGTGGTTCTTCTTTGGAGAGACGGCATTCTTCAAGATACTCTGTCCAAAGGAGCTTCCTATTCACTCCGTTCCGAAGAAGCTCTTTGCGGATATGCTCGAAATCGGGCATCCGCTTTGAAGTGGCTGGCTTTGCCTTCACTTCAGGGAAAAGCAACTTGCCTAAGACTGGATCGCTGAGTTTAGGATCCAGAGGCCAGACAAGATTTTGCTCTCTGGCTGCCTTCAACACCTTGTTGACAGTTGTCTTGGATGCATTGCAGCTAAGGGCAATGTTGGTTTGGCTGAGATTCAATCCGGCAAGCCGGATGATCTCACGATACTTGGTCATAAATGGTGACCTCCTTCGTAATGAATTTACGCTGCAAAGCGTATGAATTCATTATAAAGGGAATCGGTATCATCTGACCGGAATCACGGTATCCGAATCCCGGAATCTCGGTATCGTTGAAAACGGAACAGCGGTACTGCATCACCGGAATGGTGGTTCAAAATCGCCCGGAATACTCAGTAAAAACCTGTCTGGCCTGATTCTTATAATTATACACAATTTCTGCCCCGGTTCAATCACCCTGAGCGGAAATTTTCCAGAATCTTTTCCTTTTATTTTCGTTCTCGTGGAAACAGTGGCAAGCCGCCCGGCATATGATGGAGTGTATAGAAAATGTCGGAGGAACTGAATATGAGCGATTTATCAGCAACTAACTGCGGATGCGGATGTGAGGCAGCAGGCGGAGGAAATAACCTGATTTTCCTGATTCTCATTCTGATCTGCTGCGGCGGATGCGGCGGCGGCTTCTGCTGTGAACATAATGGATGCGGCGGCGGGTGCGGCGGTTTTGGAGGCGGATGCGAATGCCTGATCTGGATTATCCTGCTGTGCTGCTGCTGTGGCGGCGGAGGCGGAAACGGCGGCTTTTGCTGCTGATTGCAGACTGCCTGAAAACATAGCCCACACCGGCTGAGCAGGCGTCCGCCGCGCAGAAAATGTCTTTGTGCGGCGGACGCTGGTTCTGATGAAAGGCCTATCTTTCTCTGGCCAGCTGGTAAATCAGGCCGTTGCAGATGGCTGCGGCTACGTTGCTGCCGCCTTTTCTGCCCCGGGCCACAATATAAGGAATGTCTTTTAAGGAGAGAATCAGCTCCTTTGACTGCACCACATTGACGAATCCTACTGGAACCCCGATAATCAGCTTCGGAGCCAGTCTGCCTTCCTGAATCAGCTCAAACAGCCGGACCAGGGCAGTCGGCGCATTTCCAACAGCGATAATGCAGTCCCGGCCCAGCTCTGCCGCCTTATCCATGCTGGCAGAGGCTCTGGTGGTTCCCTTCTGTCTGGCTTTTTCCGCCACATCGCTGTCTGCCATAAAACAGAGGACCTCTCCCCCCAGCCGTTCCAGGCTTTTTTTATTAATTCCGGCCTTTCCCATATTCGTATCCGTGATAATCACTGCCCCGCTTTTCAGCGCTTCCAGCGCCTGCTTCACCGCTCCCTCCGAAAAAATCAGATTTTCAGCGTAGTCGAAGTCTGCCGTTGTGTGGATGACGCGTTTTAAGATCAGCTCTTCTTCAGGAAGAAATGTCTTCTCAGGAAACAGCGCGTTCAGTTCCTCTGAGATAATCTCAAAGCTTCTCTCCTCTATTTTTTCAGGCAGAATCTGTTCCAACTCTGTTTTCATATCCTGTCATCCTCTTTCTCTTGTTTTCCTGTCCTGACATGCCTGCCAGAAGTTCTGTTCCTATATTCCCTCCCGGAGAATTTTATAAATCAGATCCATATCAAGACTTTTCCTCAGTTCGCCCGCCAGAAGGTCAAACTGTTCTTCCCGGTATGCGCTGTAGTCAAAGTTCTGCCTGTTTGACAGGCTCATCCCTTTCTTTGCAAGGAGAGCCTCTGCCAGGGATTCTGCCACTCCTGGAGCGTCAAAAATTCCATGCACATAGGTTCCGCAAACATTTTCCTTAAAACAGCCGTCCGGCTTTTCAAACATCTGTTCCGTCTGTTCTTCTTCCTCCCGCTTCTGGCATTCTGACAGATTCAGGAGGGATTTTGCCCCGGCCAGGCATCTGGTCCGTCCCATATGAATTTCATATCCGGAAATGCGTTTCCCGGAAAGAGCGGAAAAGATCCCTGGAAGCTTTTCAAAGGTTCCCGTCACCTGTGTTCTCATTTTCTCTTCCTCAAATTCCGTCTCTGTCTCCAAAAGCCCCATTCCGCGGACTTCTGTGTTCTCTGTTCCTGACTCCAGCCCCCTGCTGTCTCTCAGGCGCCTTCCCATCATCTGATAGCCGCCGCAGATGCCGAATATGGGAATTCCTGCTTCAGACGCCTTCAGCACAGCAGACTCCAGACCATTCTGGCGCATCCAGAGCAGATCGGAGATGGTGTTTTTTGTTCCTGGCAGGATAATCAGATCCGGCTGCGCCAGCTCTGACGCGCGTTCCACATACCGGACAGCAGCTCCGTCTATGCAGGAAAACACATTAAAATCAGTGAAATTGGAAAGTCTCGGAAAACGGAGGACAGCGATATCTAAAAGCGCCCCCTCCGCTCTGCTGCTAAGGCGGCTGCTCAGGCTGTCCTCGTCCTCAATATCTGCCTTTATGTACGGAACGATTCCCGCCACCGGGATCTGGCACAGCTTCTCAATCATATCGGCTCCCGGCTCTAAAATCGTTCTGTCGCCGCGGAATTTATTGATAATCAGCCCTTTGACGTACCTGCGCTCCTCCTCTTCCAGAAGCATCACCGTACCGTAAAGCTGGGCAAATACGCCTCCCCGGTCAATGTCGCCGGCCAGAAGCACAGGGGCCTTCGCCATCCTGGCCATCCCCATATTTACAATATCGTCCTGCTTCAGATTGATTTCCGCCGGGCTTCCGGCTCCCTCAATCACGATGATATCATATTCCTGATCCAGCTTTTCATAGGCTTTCTGAATCACTGGAATCAGTTTTTTCTTGTACTGGAAATACTCTCTGGCCGGCATGGTTCCCATTGGCTTCCCCATGACAATCACCTGAGAACCTACATCATTGGTCGGCTTCAGAAGAATTGGATTCATAGCCGCCTCAGGGAGAACGCCAGCTGCCTGAGCCTGCACCACCTGAGCCCGTCCCATTTCCAGCCCTTCCGAAGTAATATAGGAATTGAGAGCCATGTTCTGAGATTTAAAGGGAGCCGTCCGAAAACCATCCTGTCTGAAAATACGGCAGAGTCCGGCAGCAATCAAACTTTTTCCCGCATTAGACATGGTTCCCTGTATCATAATTGCCTTTGCCATCTTACATTCCTCCCTGATGCGCCTGTTCCGCTTTCTGCCCTGCGCCCTGCTCTTTTTCCTGCCGCGTCCTGCTGTTCTTCTGAATGCAGCTCTTCCACGCCTTCAGCTCTTGGAGAAGCTTTCTGTTTTCGCTCCGCGTCTTTACGGCAATTCTGTAAAAAGAAGAATCAAGGCCTCTGTAATCAGCACAGGAACGGATCAAAATTTTCTTTTTTTTCAAAAATTCTTTCAATTCAAATGATTTTGAATATTCCAAATTTTCTTTTTTCTTTATATATTGTTTTGAACTTTGTCCACAGCTGAACTTCGGAAGAGAAAACAGCAGGTAATTGACCATAGACGGATAGACCATAAAGCCCAGGTTCTGAAGCTCCTCTGTGAGAAATTCTCTCTCCTCTTTCACCAGTTTTCTGGCCTGCCGCACAAATTCCTCTTCCTTTAAAGCCGCGATTCCTGCCTTCTGGGCAATCCCCGACACACTCCAGGGCTGTCTCACTGCACATATTTTCCCTAAAAGCTCCTTGTCAGAACAAAGGCCGTAGCCCAGGCGGAGGCCCGCCATCCCGTAGACCTTAGTAAATGCATTTAATAGGAACAGATTTTGATACTGTCCTGTAAGGCCTGCCGCTGTAAACACTTCCGGATTTTCCAGGAACCCGTTAAAGCATTCGTCCACCGCCAGGACGGCCGAAAACCGGCGGCAGAGCCCTGCCATTTCCTCTATGGTTTCCTTTGGGACAGCCATCCCGGTGGGATTGTTTGGATTCCCAAGGAATACCAGATCTGCGCCTCCCGCCTTTTCTAAGGCCTGTCTAAGAGCGTCCGGCTGAGGCAGCCAGCTTTCCTCCGACTTCAGAGGAATCGTTATCACTTCGCAGCCCTTTAACCGCAGAGCTGTCTCATACTCAGAAAAACAGGGAGCAAACAGCACCGCCTTCTCAGGCTTTAAGGCTTCCGCCAGGCCGAAAATCAGATCCGCCGCCCCGTTTCCGCAGATGAAATGAGACGCAGGAATCTGGAATTTCTTTATTTTATCTTCTTCATCCGCTCCAGAGGACAGCTGTTCTGTCCAGTATTCTGCCAGCGCCGTTCTGAGCGAGCGGCACTGGCTGTCCGGATAGAGAAGAATCTCCTCCCGGCAGGAAGCAACTGCCTGAAGGACGGCAGGGGGAACGCCAAAAGGCGTAGTGTTGACTGAAAAATCAATCTCTACGCCGGTATCTCCATAAATATCTCCACCATGTAAGTAAGGCATACCAAACACCTCTATCTATCTTATATCTGTTTTGTAAGCTTACTCATTTTATCACAAAAAATAAAAAAAGTCTCTTAAAACAAATTATCCCACAGCAGAAAAACTTTGTGCTGCTGTGGGAGGGTTTGTATTAATTTTTCTGTTTTTCCGTTATTCTCATTCCAGACCAGACAAGGATAAACCAGAAAAGCGGCTGTCGAAGATTCATCAGGGTAAAACTCTCTACAAGCAGGGCAAGCACTGCCGCTCTCCTTTTCCTGTCACAGCGGACTGCATTCCGCACAACCCAATATGTAAGAAGCAGCATCGGAATCAGTCCATAGGAAAACCAGATGTCAAAAAAACCATCTCCCATTCTAAGCCAGATATCAAAATCCGCAGACGGCCAGAACTGCCAGAGCAGAATTCCTCCAACTGCTGCCAGACTAATCACCCCAAGCTGCCAGGCTGCCCGCCTTCCTGACCTCCGCATCTTGTCGCAAAGCCATTGCCACAGCAGCACGAAAAAGAACACCAGAATACCCAGAAACATACCCGTGGATTTTGAGCGGCCAATCAAAAACAGACTAAGGCCAGACAGCAGATAGAACAGAACGCGCAGGAATGCCTGTTGTCTGATTTCGCCTGCACCGTTTTCATTTCTCTGCCGATATGCCATAAAAAGAACCAGAAACATGGTAAATAGAAAGAATGCAAACTGGTTCGGATCGTTAAACGTCCCCATAAAGCGAGAACCTCCCCAGGTCTCATGAAAATACCGCCCATGCCCCGAAAAAAGCACCGCCGTCTGTACCAGAATGTTGACACCGCAGGCCAGTGTCACTCCCCTCATAAATTCATGGGAATACAGCACCCGGAAGGTCCATATACCCGCTGCTGAATATATCCAGTACATGATGCAGCGAATAAACTCTCTGTTTTCATAATAGAAGTAACAGCACCCATTGATCAGCACCACAAACCCCAGAAACAGGTAAAAAGGGATATCTTCCCGGAACAGGCGGATTCCCTGTCCGCTCTGTTTTTTATCAAAAAGCGCCATGAAAAAGGACAGCATCAGGAAGATGTCTGCCACTCCCACAGAGCCGGAGGGAAAGAAAGAAAAGGGGTTCAGGAGTAAGAAAAGGTAAAAAAGGGAGGTGGAAATTCCATACAAATTTATCATGATAATTCTATCTCCATAATGGGGTATGATAAATTCCCTTTTCTGCTAATATTCTAAAATCTGCCTTCGCCTTTTCCACATCTTCCTGATATGTAATCCCAATCCAGTGATCGTCTGTACTTAAAACTGCTACCTCCGCCTGTTGTTTACTCAGCAAATTCGCCACAATATCTGGAAGAAGGTACTCCTTTTTCAGAGGATCACCTTCTATCCCTTTTAAAAACTCCCGGAATCCCTGCTCCAAAACTGGAAACAGTTCCGGCATTCCGGCCCACATATTCATAGAAACAATGGAATCAGGTGTCAAAAGATCCATCACATTTTCATTGTCGCAGATTACCCGGCCTCCCTGTGTCCGAATTCCTCTCGTCTCCACAACGCGCTTCAGCATACCATTCTCATCTGCCACACAGAGTCCCCGTGTAACCGTTCCATTTTCACTGAGTGTATTCCTCAGCCGGAACCCAGCCATGGCAAGCTTTAACATCCCATCTGTACTTCTTTCTTTTGAAGTGCGGTGTAAAAACTCATAAAGCTTTTTGTAAGCGCTTTTTCCGTAATAATCATCTGCATTGATAATAACAAATGGATCTTTCACTATATCTCGACAAGCAAGGATAGCCTGTCCCGTTCCCCAAGGCTTTTTTCTGCCTTCCGGCACAGTAAATCCTTCCGGCAGATCCTCCAACTCCTGAAAAGCATATTCTACCGTTATCTTTTCAGCAATCCGGTCTCCGATTACCTGGCGGAATTCTTCTTCAATCTCCTTCCGGATTACGAAAACCACTTTATTAAAACCTGCGGATATGGCATCATAAATGGAATAATCCATGATGATTTCCCCTGTATCCGACATTTTTTCCAGCTGCTTGATCCCTTTTCCAAAACGGGAGCCGATACCGGCAGCCATGATGATAAGTGTTGCATTCATCCTATACATTCTCCTATTTCATTTATTCTGTATATTAACTATATCCCTAACTATACTCCCTTCTGCATTTTCCTATATGATAATTGGGTGAGATATCAGTCTAAAATCTCTATGTAAACTGTTTCTTCTCATGTATAAACATCCAGCTGCATATGATCAGAGAAAGTATTGTAATAAAGTTTCCTAACCATAGTCCCTTTAAATGGTATGTTAATTGAATTTCATTCGATCCTTTTTCTACAGGAACCACAAAAAAAGTATTCGTTGGTTTATTAATAACCTTTTTCCCATTTACATGAACATCCCAAGCATCATCATATGGTATTGTAAGCAGCAGATTTCCCTTTTGTTCTGCTTCAAATGTACCTTCTACAAGCCCATCTTTGAAAGAGGTTACTTTCATAAAGTCCTTTTTTATTTGATTCGCCACTTTCTCAAACAAATCCATCTGCAGTTCATAAAACTGAAATTCTACTTCCTGCACATTTCTACTAAAGTTTTCCATTAACACTTCATTGTAGATATTGCTGCTTCCTATTTCAAATACTTTGTGATTCAAAAATTCTTTTGAATATGTAGTCAACTTTTTCTTATTTATGTAAATTGGAATTTCCATTCCCTCTGTACATAAATTGCCATAAATCTCATTGCCCGTATTGCTATTTGAAAATTTGCAAATAACATTTGTACCATCTTGTTCAATTATAACATCTGATACAGGAGTAAATATCTCTGTTTGTTTACCTAAAATTGCACTGTATAGGCCATTAATATATTCAAATGGATTGTTATCGCTTCCCGTATATTGGTATATCATATCACTCGTAAAAAATCCCAATGGAAAACTATAAGGATTTTCATAAACCTGCTTTTGATCAAATCCTGAAATATCCTCTACTTTTTTAAGTCCTGCATATTGCTTGTCTGATAAAAAGTATTTTACTCCCAGAAGGCTGTCCATGGGCAGTATCGGTTCATGATAATACAACGGGAATTCTCCTGCGCAGTATCCCGCATTTTTTACAATATCAGCTGTGATTTGATCATAAGATGATGAATAGTGCTGAATACCACGATATTGATAAGCCATAGCTTCATTTGAATGCCACGAATTGTGTTCTGAATTCATATCTCGATTCAAATTTTGTTCTATCCTGTAAAACGGCTCTGTCTCCCTGTCCTTTATATCTCTGAGCAATTTTTCCTGCTGAGATACATACCTTTCATAATAGTTACTATCATAAGTATAGTCTCCGGATATAATATATTTACCATTTAACAGAATTTCAAGGCAGAACACAGATGCACCCATTAAGAGCATCATTTTTTGATTTTTACTATCTGCTTTCCAATAAAGCCATCCAACAATTCCATACGACACTAAAATCAATATTGTTATCCATAACCGTTTTCCATCAAAAGGTTCTTCCATGTCCATAATTAAGAATGCAAAAATAATAATGGAAATACTTTTGACCCAATTTTTTCGCAGTTTTCCACTGGCCAGTATTTTTGCAGCCAACAGTAAAAGCCCCATAATTACAATATACAAATAACGATATGCATAGCTATCTTCCGTTTTAAATCCACATAAAATATTTTCTAGTGGATAAAAATATAATGTACTGATTAAAATCATCAAAAGCCCTGCATGAGCGATTTTTTCGTGAACAGACACTTCTCTATCTATAAAGAAACACACTACAACAATGAGAACGAATAATGTACAAAATAAAGTAATATTTCTGCTCGGATTATCACTTCCTATCAAAAATCCACGGAAAATATCTAAACATTGTCCATTCGTTATAAACGTGAAAATTCCTTTATCAAATGGAAGTCTGCCTGAGCTTTGCCCGATCACAACCGGGAGAAAAAAGAATGCACTTAATAGAACCCCCAGAGCTTCTGCACAAAGAAATCCAGCACAGTTTCCTGCGAACTCTCGAATCGAAATTTTTTTATTTTTTACATATGCAATCGCTTTTTCATACAGATAATACCATACAATAAATAAACAATTCATGTAGCCTGTATACCAATTAAATACAATGCTGCATGCTACTGTCGCAGACAATAACGTCCTTCTTTTCGTGTGAACATAGTTCCATACTCCCAGCATCATAAGCGGAAGCATATAAACGCCATCCAGCCAGGAAAGATTTGACATCTGTCCTATATTATATTGTGTAAATGCATATGCAGAAGATAAAAGTAAAATTGCTGTAGCTGGAATTTTTTCAAACCGTTTCTGCAAGAAAATTGAGAAAGTAAGACCACACAATCCTATTTTCAAACCAGTTACTAAAAAAACAAAAAGCTGTATTTTTTCTGGTGGAAAAAGAAAAAGCAAAAAGTTAAATGGCGACGCTAAATAGTATCCAATAAGAGCAATCACAGAACCACCTAAAGATTTTGTAAAAGAATACCCCCCCCTGATCTATTCTTTAAAAATTCTCTAAAAAAATTGTAATAGTCAACATACTGAACTTCTAAATTCCAAATCAAATTACTTTTTTCGCCAAATGGATAAATCCCCTCCCAAACGAATAAAGTAATGTAAAATATTATGGGCATTAAAAAAGTAGTTGCATAGATTTCAACTTTTTTATGATGATATCCTATTTTTTTCTGTTCCTCCATCCTTTTCTCCTAATATTTATTCTTATTTCCTTTTTCGATTTATTCAAATCAATTTGATTTCCTATAGTTCTCCGACTATTAAATGTGATTTTTGTGGCATTTTAAATGCACTTTATTCAACATATATTCAATCCTATTCTGTATATAAATCTCATATAGTTTGCAGCCAATAAGAGGGACTGAAAAACCAAAGCAGGCATATACAACTCGAAAACAATACAAATTTCCCGGGCAATAATAATACCAACAGTCATACTGAAATGCCGCTAGGTCAAAATCATAGATTCCCATCATTTTTGTTAAGCTTAGACAGGCTATATTTAATAAGAAAAAACCAAACATTTGATGCATCATAATACTAAATGTATGAATTGATATATAAGTTACTAAATTACTATTCTGGAAACTCGGCACTAAAATGCGGGATAGGCGAAGATAAAAAGCAATGCCTGTTCCTGCCGCCAAAAGTGTCAAAAAGGGACCATTAGTAAATTCACTGTTCCAAATCCCGGCTACTATTCCTTTTTCTCTGCAAATCAACATTAAAATAGACTGTACTGTTAAAATAGCCGCAAAATACAAAAGATTATTACAGGTATCTAATTTTTCCACATACCTTCTATAGAATCCGCCTGCTTCAAACCAAAACAGCATATATCCCACCCGTGTCACTGTGATTTCAAATGCAGTTCTCCCCCCCCATCTTGACAAATAAACTGAACCTATGGAGATTAACAAGCAGATGATGATAGAAATTTTGTCTGCATATTTAGCCCGCCTTAAAAGGAACTCCAGTATACTGTCAATCATCTTAACTTCAAATAGCATTAGTAAAAACCAGCTCGGAGAATTAAATCCAAAGAAAACATTTCCATATGTAAACGGGCGGATAAGTACCATATACCAAAAATCATTTGCATTACACCATTCAATTCCCAGTATCCTATTTACTATTACGGCAAATATCCCGTATAAAAAATTCCATATAAAAAAGGGAATTAATAAACGCTTAACTGCCTTTTTGAATGTTGCCTTTAATGAATTTAATTCTTTATTTTTACCACACTGTGAGGCAAAATATCCAGAAATAAATACAAATAATGGCATATGGAACGAATCATAATTAAACATCCATTCCAACGTTCCAATTCCAACTGCTGTATGTCCCATCACGACAAGTGCTATTGCTATTACTGATAATATAGCAAACTGCGGATTTCTTTTCTGTTTTTCCATTTATAATTCTCTTTCCAGCCTATTTTCTATTTTATGGCAAATACACAGCAAGTATAAATTCCTGCATTCCCATAGTTTTTTAAAAAGTTGTACTGATTGAAAACCTTTTAATATTTTCCTGTGACAATCTGCTTATAGGAATCAGCATTTTCCTTTCCAATTCTTTTTCGAGCCAAACAATAAGTTCGTTTCAGTTCTCCTGTAGTGTTTAAATCTGCTTTTGCCTGCCGCGAGTATTCTTTCTTCAATTCTGGCTTGATCTTTCGTAACGCATATAAATGTGTTTGGATTTTACACATCTGCAGCTGATCTATCAACTCTTGATTATTAAATCGTTTAATCGATTTATTCAAATAGTTAAAAATATCAAAATGTACATACAGTCTTTCATCATCTGCTGAAACATCCTGACCAGGTCTGGCTAAACGGTAATAATACAAATATTCCGGAATAGAAATTACAGACTTTGCAGCTGCAAAAGTTTCTACTTTAAATGGAAGATCATCAAAATGCCTTAAATCAGTATAAAAATGAATATTGTTATTTCTCAGCATTTCCGCTTTGTAGATCCCTCTCCATATAGCTACTCTACAGTAAGTGATAAGCGCATGAATACGTTTTGGGTCGGTTGTCCCATCACTATATGGCCATCCCAGCGTGTCATCCGCACGCCGGGTCTCTTTTGTATTTTCATAGTATTCATTATAACCGCAGTAGCTGATATCATAAGAACCTGTCATAGCTGACCGCAATAGTTTACGAAACATAGATTCATCAATAAAATCATCTGGATCGATAAACCCAATATATCTTCCTTTTGCATGTTCCATTCCATATTCTCTGGCAGATGCACATCCTCCATTTTCTTTATCAAGAATCTTTATTCGAGAGTCTTTTTCTGCCCACTTTAATACTATCTCTCTCGAATTATCAGGAGAGCCATCATTTACAAAAAGAAATTCCACATACGGAGCTTTCCACTCTATGATACTTGAAATACATATATCTAAATAAGAAGCTACATTATACATTGGAAAAATAACACTTAATTCCACATCGTTATCTGGATCCTTTTCCCATGAGAGCACCTGTGGTTCTTTATTTTTACGCAGTGTTTTTATTTGTATATATTGTGTAGTGGATTTATACTTTTCCCAAATTTTAAAAGCTGTAACATATCCCTCCTCAATGGAAGCAAGCAAATAACTTGGATTCCATTCTGATACTTTCAGTAAGATTTCAGCCGGGATATTTTCTGTACAAAGTGCCCATAATGTATCGTTTATTCCCTGAAATTCAAGATAATTCCTATATTCTATATGACTGGGCATAGAAAATATCTGAGCATTTCTATCCAGCCTTAACTGCTCTTCAAGATATTCAACTTTTGATTCTGGTAAATTTCCCAGCAATACAATCTCGTCACAAGGTACATTGGTAAAAAATCTCTGTAAAAAATCATATCTAATATCTTCATCTATTAACAAAGCAATTTTTTTAATTTCATAGTGTTGATTTAAATAACAGATAATCTCATCCATTAGAATCTTTCTCCTCTATTTCATAGCACGTCCCATGAATTTTTTTAGTGTATACTTCATAGTATAAATTACCCCATGATCCAGCATACATTGGATTCCACCTTTTACCAAATTCTTTTTGCAGAAAGGTTTAGAATACTTTTTTATAACCTCATCCCTCATCTCATAATCAGCAAGTTTCAAATAATCTTTACTTGTAATAGCTAAAATAAACCCTCCTTCTTTTACTTTATCTGAGGAGCGTTGATTTAAATAAGCATTGATTTCTTCCTGTGTAAATTTTTTATAAATTTCATGCAGGCCAGACAGTAATTTGTGTATATACTCTGTATTCGTCGCATCAACAAACCACATGGAAAAGTCAACCATTAAACGCATTACATATGTTTTTTCAACTTCATTAAAATTACACTCTTTTTGAACCTCTAATAGCTGTTCAAAAATAGGAATGATATCCAGTCTGGAAGCGCCGCCTCCGGCGGTTACCTGCCCTCCTTGATTTATGCGATAAAAGAAACCTGCCTCTGGCATCGCCACACAAGAATTGGCTTTATGCAGTAAGTAAAAATGGCCTGGGATATCTTCCCATTTTAAATATTTAGGAAAAGAAAATTTATTTTTTTCTAAAAAAGAAGTTTTGTAAATTTTTCTGCAAGGATTTACTTCTAAGGCATATAGTTCCGGATTCTTTATACTATTTATTTGGATTGTGCTGTTTCCGTCTGTACACTTAAAAATTTTATCAAATCTCCATTTATCCATCCACTCTGTCACACAATGAGTTACAGAATTATAGATCCATGGAAGCGTAAAAACTATATCAGGTTTCTCATCTATATTCTGAATTAATTTTAAAAAACATTCTACATATTTAATATTTAACCAGTCATCACTGTCTAAAAAAGCAACATATGGCGTGTCAGTCATCTTCAATCCGACATTTCTCGCTTCCCCTTGGCCCGAATTCTTTTGGTATATATATGTAATCATATCAGGATATTTTTCTTTATAGTCCCAACAGATTTCCTCTGTTTTATCTGATGAACCGTCATTAATAATGATTACTTTGTGATTCTTTACAGTCTGATTAACTAAGCTGTCAAGACACTCTGCAATATATTTTTCAACATTATACGCAGGTACAATTATTGTTAAAAGCGGATTTTCTTCCTGTTTCAGCATTATATTCTTGTGCAAAGTATTCAAAATAATACTTTTACTTCTCCTTCCCTATAATTCTAATTTTATCATTTCCAATGCAGAATTAATTACCACATCCATATCGTAATATTTGTACTCGCCTAAGCGTCCTCCAAAAATTACGTTTTTCTCATTTTCTGCCAAGGCCTGATATTTCTGATACAAAGCCCCATTTTTCTCATCATTTACCGGATAATATGGCTCGTCTCCGACATTCCATTCAGAGCTGTATTCTCTGGAAATCACTGTTTTAGGCAAATCCTCTCCATTTTCGTCTTTTCCGAATTCAAACCATTTATGTTCAATGATTCGAGTCCATGGAGTCTCTCTATCTGTATAATTCACTGCCGCATTTCCCTGAAAATTGGGCATGTCCAAAACTTCTGTGTCAAAACGTACAGAACGATACTCTAAGACTCCCAAAGAATAATTAAAATACGCATCTATTGGTCCTGTATAAATCACTTTTTCAGCCATAGCATCAAAGTACTCTTTCTCTTTCAAATAATCAATTCCCAGGCGGACTTCAATTCCCTCTAACATATTTTCAACCATTTTCGTATATCCGCCTATTGGGATTCCCTGATAAAGAGCGTTAAAATAATTGTTGTCAAAAGTTAAACGAACTGGAAGTCGTTTAATAATAAAAGCTGGAAGCTCGGCACAGTCACGTCCCCACTGTTTTTCCGTATATCCTTTTACTAATTTCTCATAAATATCTGTGCCTACCAGGCTGATGGCCTGCTCCTCCAGGTTTTTTGGTTCTGTAATTCCAGCCTTGCTTCTCTGCTCCTGTATCTTCTCTTCTGCCTCTTTAGGAGTAACTACTCCCCACATTTTATTAAATGTATACATATTGAACGGAAGAGAATATAATTCTCCCTTATAATTTGCCACTGGTGAGTTTGTAAAACGGTTAAATTCTGTAAACTGATTTACATATTCCCATACTTTTTTATTATTCGTATGGAAAATATGCGCCCCATATTTATGGACATGAATTCCTTCTATTTTTTCTGTGTATACATTTCCTGCAATAGTAGAACGTCTATCAATCACAAGAACTTTTTTGCCTGCCTTTTTTGCCTCATGGGCGCACACAGCGCCGTAAAGTCCTGCCCCTACAATTATATAGTCGTACATTTGTTTACCTCCTCTTTAGCTTTTTAACCCCATATTTTACAGTATAGGCCACCCCATGATCACGAGCGCACTGAATACCGCTCCGAATTGTTGGGCGATGATATTTTCTATAAACATCTGTCGTGCGATTCTCTATCATTCTTGCTATCATATATTCATAGTAAGGCGTTTTTTTTGCGTAATTCCAAAATTCGATTCCAAAATCCATTTCTGGATGTATCCATGGTTTTTCCGGCCCTGCATAATGGATAATTTTCGGTTCTTTTCTGCTTTCTTTGTATAAATCATTCAGCCATTTGGGCGCTAAAGCGATAATTTGTGACTGACGAATTCTCCCGTAGTCCACCATCACATTCCACGACATATCGACGAATTTCACACTGCCTTCACAAAGTTTATTTAAAATATCCTGATCTAACAGCTGAAATTTCATGGAAACCGCGTATTTCAGAATCTCTTCTACCGTATATCTCTTTCTGAATTCCTTTAAGTTTATTAGCAGAGTACCTGCCTGAAAATACTGGTACGGTTCTTTCAGTTTAAGCATATGATCGGTGTACTCTTTTTTATTTGGCTCAAAGCCATTGTAAAGGCCCGCCGTATCTGCATCATGGCAGGCTCCAATTAAATATCCCTCTATATTCTCCTGATACAGTTTCGCCACATCCTCCTGGGCAACCATATCTGAATCCAGATATAATATTTTGTCATACTCTGGAAGCAGCTCCGGAAGCACAAGACGGTAATAGGTCTCCATGCTAAAATGCCCCCGGACAAAGAACTCATACCCTTCTATAAATTCTGTTGGATCCAGAAACCTGATACTGACATTTGAGTAACCGGAACACATTTTTTTAAGCATTGTCCGATTATAGACAGAAATATCCTGCGTCATTACCAGGATATCGTAATTCACATTTTGATTTGAGTGTTCCAAAACGCTTTGAAGTAAAGTAGACATATACGGAACAAAGTAATCATTGCTAGCCAACGCAATTGAAACATTGTTTTTCTCAAAGGCTGGAAGCACTTCCTGTTGCTCATGGTACTCCGTATTCAAGACAACAACTGTCTGCAGACTTTTTATTTTTAAGTTACGGGTACGCCTAGCATGAAGATAAAACAGAGTAAACAGGCGTTCTGCTAAATGTCCCGGAGTGCGAAATCCTTCTGTGGAGTAATCAGACATATCTGCCTTTTCCTCAAATTCAAATAAAATGTCAAAAAGCCATTGCATGTATTCATAAAATAATTCTTTTTTCATGACATACATATTGCAAAGGCAAGTTTTTGTTCCCTTTAAATATTGCTCTAGATCTTCTTTATATTCTGGATATTTTCTTGATACGATTTCACATACCATATCTAGATCTTCTATATGCAGGGAGTTTCCATTTTTATATTGCTCGTATACACTGCGATCATGGGAAGGCATTTTCTTTACATCTTTTTCTTCCGCAATAATCAAATCGTACTGCGTAACAAGCTGCTCTATCCTGTTATCGGTCAGTCCGTATTTTTTCTGCATCTGATCGGATAATTTTTCTTCTAACACATTTCCCCAACCGTCTGTTATATACCTTTTTTCTGAAAAATTGAAATAACGGCGATAATGGAAAAACCCGTAGTAATCTGCTTTCAGGTTTCTCCACGCCCAATACTGTGCTGTCAGTTCACAAAAGCTGGGATTTTTGGAAGAAATATTTTCTCCGTCATCATCATGAAGTATACTTTCAAAATGTTCTTTATGGTTGGCAGCACCCACCTGAATCCAATCCATTATGGTGCTTTTCAACTTAGGAACCTGTTTATGACATGCTACTAAGATTTTAATTTTACTCATTTGTCAACTCCCCCATGTAAGCCTTTGCCACTTCATCTACAAAACCAATCTGACGGACTGTACCTTTATCCAGCCACAACGCATGATCACAGACAGATGTAACCGATTCTATCGAATGAGAAACATAAAGAAGAGTTGTTCCCTCTTGACGCATCTCATTCATTCTGTGCTCGCATTTTTGCTGAAATGCGTAATCGCCTACCGCCAATACTTCATCGCAGATAAGAATATCTGGCCGTACTACTGTAGCTATGGCAAAGCCCAGTCTAGCTGCCATACCTGAAGAATAATTTTTAATGGGCATTTCCAGAAAGTCCTGAAGTTCTGCAAACTCTACGATTTCATCAAAGTGTTCCTGCATAAACTTTTTATCATATCCCAAAACAGCGCCGTTCAGAAAAATATTTTCGCTTGCAGTTAGATCTCCATCAAATCCTGCTCCCAGCTCGATCATAGGAGCGATCGTTCCATTGACTTCTACTGTACCAGAATACGGTTTTAAAATACCGCAAATCAACTTTAAAAGAGTAGATTTCCCGGAGCCGTTCGTTCCAATAATTCCCCACGCCTCTCCTTTTTTTACCTCAAAGCTGACATCGCGCAAAGCCATAAACTCTTTAAACATCAGTTCTCTTTTTATCAATTTAATAAAGTATTCTTTCAGATTATCCACACGTTCAGAAGCCATATTAAAACGAACTGCCGCATGGCTGACTCTGACGGCAACAGAATCCTGATTCTTTATATTTATTTTCTGATCCATTCCTTCTTCCTCCTGTTTGCTATTAGATATACAGGATAAAGCGATCCTGATTTTTCATAAAGAAAAGTGTTCCGATGATTAAAACGCCAAAGCTAACTGCAAAGCCACCTATTACCAGCTGGGGTTCCGGCATAGCTTGAAATAATACAATTGTTCGAAATTGTGTTACATAGGAATAAAGTGGATTAAATGTTTTAATTCCCCAGGCTAAACTCTCAGGAAGCTGATTAATAGGATAAAAAATCGGTGTCAGATACATCCATGCAGTAATAAACGCTGCATAAATATATTGAATATCTCTGAAAAAAACTGTAGCCTGAGAAAGAAACATTCCCATTCCTACGCAGAAAATATAAACCTGCAGAATAATAACAGGAATAAACAGCATATAACGATTAAACGGTACTTTACACACTACAAATACAATCAGCATAGCTCCCAAAGAAAATAAAGTATTTACACAGGAGCTGGTTACCTTTGACAAAGTAAAAATATACTTTGGCACATAGGTTTTCTTTAACAATGCTGAGTTTCCTGTAATGGACCACATCGCTTGGTTTGTAGATTCCGACACAAAATTGAAAATCGTCTGACCAATAATTAAATACACCGGATAATTTTCGATATCAAATCGGAACATATTAGAAAAAACCGCTACCATAATAATCATAATCAGAAGAGGATTTAAAATACTCCACAGGTATCCTAAAAAGCTTCTCCTGTATTTTAATTTTACGTCCCGCTCTACCAACTGCTGCAGCAAATGGCGATAATGATAGCAGTCTTTCAACCGTTGTTTAAACTTGTTCATTCTGTCTATATCTCCTCCTGAATTCTTATCCTATTTCTGCATCCTGTTACGCAAATTTTCTCCTTACCATCCATGAAGCCAGCCCATACAAAGCGTATCTGCTCTTTCTGAGAGCCCACACAGCTTTGTTTTTGTTTGCCCTGTATATGCCTGGATACTTTTCTCTAAGACAGCCGTCAAATTGTTTCAGCTGATTTTTGTTTTCTGAAGAACCTGGCAGGCTTAACAAGATTTTTACCCTTCCAGCAGCAATTCTCGCGATTCCCGTTTCGATATAGGAAAGTTTTGCCCGGCTGCAGGCAATCTCTTTATTCCGGCATTTTTCGTAAAAGCAGAGCAGGGAGCGAAGTACCCTGTCATAATTTTCACGGTTCTTTATCAATTTTTCCGGGCTTACGCTCTGCCCCTCCCGCCCCAGGCGGTACTGGTAGACGAAGTCTGGAATAAAGGTTATTGTTTCTATATAGGGAACCGGATAGAGAATGTATTCGGCGTCTACATAGTAACAGTGCTCATCCAGCCGGATTGCTTCTCTATGTTTTTGGAGAATTTCTGTCCGGATGGTGAGACCGTGCATCTTTATGTAAACCTGGCTGCTGATTTCGTCGAAACGATAATTTTTTCCATACTCTACACCGCTAAACGGCTCTTTTATCTCGGCTTTTCGTCTGAAATTGCATTCCTGTCCTGTTCCGTCATCGTAGACCCAGTAAAATCCGCTGACTACAGCGTCGCTTCCAGGTTTTTCTTTCTTAGCCTGCGCTTCCAGGTTTTCCAGCAGATGGGAAAATGGCTCTTTTTCTACCCAGTCGTCGGCATCCACTACCTTGAAGTAAAGCCCTTCTGCTGCATCGATTCCCGCATTGACGCCTGAACCATGTCCGCCATTTTCTTTATGAATCACCTTCACTGTGTCCGGATATTTTTCTGCGTACTCGTCCGCAATGCTGCCTGTCCTGTCTGTGGAGCCGTCATCTATCACAATTACCTCTATTTTTTCTAAAAATTCTGTCTGGCAGAAAGCGTCCAGATTTGTCCTCAAATAGGATTCCGCCTGGTAGGCCGGCACTGCTATAGTAAGAAGTTTTTTCATGACCTTCTCCTTTACTTGCTTAAAGCTTCCTGTTTTACTCCCTCGGTACTCTCCTTCAGCATCATGATCTTCGGCGTCATTAAAATCAGCTTTAAATCAAGCAGCAGAGAATAGTTTCTGATATAAGTCAGGTCAAGCTTCAGCTTGTCATAAGGCGTAGTGTTGTATTTGCCGTAAATCTGGGCATATCCCGTCAGTCCAGCCTTCATTTTCAGCCGATAGGAGAACTCCGGAATTTCTTTCTCTATTTCTGCGGCCAGCTCCGGCCGTTCCGGTCTGGGCCCTACCAGGGACATTTCTCCTTTCCATATGTTAATGAGCTGGGGAAGCTCGTCCAGTCTGGTTCTCCTTAAAAACCGGCCTACCGGCAGAATTCGGCTGTCATTCTCCCTTGCCAGCTGCGCTTTTCCTGTTTTTTCCGCATCCTGGACCATAGTCCGAAACTTATAAATGCGGAATTCTTTTCCTCCCAGCGTGAGGCGGTTCTGGCAATAGAAAATAGGCCCTCCGTCTGTGAGCTTCACAGAAAGAGAAATAAGCAGAAAGAACGGAGCCGTAAGGATTAATCCGATTCCTGAAACAGCCAGATCCATGATTCGCTTCACAATTCTCTGCCCCGGCTGCAGCCCTTCATTTCTGGAAAGCAGCAGCGGAGAATCAAAAATATCCAGCTCATCCGAGGTGCGGATTAAAATATCCGATATTTTAGGGACGGTATAGCTTCTGATATCTTTTTCAAAGCACCGCTTCATCAGTTCGTTTCTTTTTTCTGCCGGAATATCGCCTATGATAACTGCATCATAATGGACTGCTTCGTCCATAATGGCCGGTATTCCCATCTTAATATTCATAGCCCCTGCCAGATAATATTTATCTTTTCTGGAATGGACTTTTTCCATCAGCTGAAACGCCGGTCTGTCTCCTGAAATTAAAAGCAGCCTTCTCGGCGGAAACAGACGCCTGTAAAGGCGCTGAAACAGATAAATCCACAGAGACGCCGTCAATATCTGTATCACCGTCATAACAGTTATTGCCCTGAGACTGTGAAATTTCTTATCAATCAGCGATATCTGTAAATATGTGATTCCATTGGCAAACAGAAGAGACAGAATCTGAGAACAAATCAAATTGACCGTTTTCAAATATCCAATTTTAAATCCGCCGTATGTATGCAGAAAAAAGAACAGAATACAGCTGTATAAAGCTACCATCAGCCAGTTTCCTCTTCGCCAGAAGGGATATTCGAGAATCCTGTTGTAATAGCTGTTCCAAACATACCAGTAAACGGCTGTCTCTAGGCCTATCACAGCAAGCGCGGAAAAAAAACGAATCAAACGTTTATATGGTTCATACTGCTTCACTCTACTGTCCTCTCTCTCGCTTTTCTCTTTTCCCCATCCTTCTATCTTCTCAGACAGACGCCGTAAACAGCGGCTCGTATCCGTCCCGGAAGCAGGCTGACCGGAATTCTGATGCAGCAGTTTATAATATACTGCGGCAGAGATAAAAAACCTCTTTTCAAAAGCAAGGTCTGAAATCTGGCCATTCTGCCCGCGTATTTTACTCCTCCCCGCCGCTGTTCCATCCCATTGCCGATTCTGGCCCATACCAGAGTCTCTTTCAGATTTCCTGCACGAAAACCGAGCTGAAGCATTCTGCTCCACAAATCATAGTCCTCCAGTCCTTCTGCACTCTGGTAATTCCCAGCCTGCAGAACTGCGCTTTTTTTCAGCATAACCGCCATATGATTCATAGGGTTTCTTTTTTTGGCATAGGATACTATTTCTTCATGGGACTGAGGCAGCATTCTGAGCCTGAGAGCGGCAGTTTCAGAAGATTCCAGGTCTCTCTCATCGAAAAACTCTGCTATGGTTCCGCTGCTGAACGCCAATTCTGGTATCTTCTGAAATAATTCCAGCTGCTGTCTGCATCTGTCTGGGCAGGCAATATCGTCACTGTCCATTCTGGCAACCAGCTCATTTCGGCATAAGAGGATTCCCTGTCTCAACGCTTCCCCCAGTCCCACATTTTCCTTCAGTCTCAGAATCTGAAACATTCCCGGATAACTTCTGTCAAGCTCTTCCACCGCCGTTTCCAGCTCTTCTGTCAAAGGGCCGTCACAAATCAGGACAAATTCATCCGGAGGCGCCGTCTGATTCAGCATACTTTCCGCCGCTTTTTTGAACCAGACGCTGTTTTCCTTTCCGTACACTGACATCAATACAGAATATGCCTTACCGTTTTGGTCCATAGAGTTCATAGTAGCAGTCACGGCAGAGCTGCCCTCCTCCTTCTATATAAAACTTTCTTTTACTGACAGGCATATTTTCAGGAATATCTGTTGGTCTGCCGCAGCAGACACACCGTTCCATCCCAATCTGTTTTCCGCCTTCCAGGCATTCTTTCCTGTTGTGTTCCAAAACTGCCACCTCATCTCTTCTTTTACCTTTGCAGCCTGACTCTGCAGCTTTCTATGTCTTCTGCTTTTTCTGATTTTCTCTCTCTTGGATCTGGCTTTCTCTCTCCTGGAAGCCCTAATCCTGCCCAAATCACAATATTTTTCCGTGCAATGGGAAGTGCTACCCTGGCAAACCGTCTATGCCAGTCTGCCTGAATAATCCTGTCTTCCCGTCCTTTTAAAGGCCCTTCCAGAATATAGTCCGTTCCATTTTCCCTGTATCCATAAGACAGTGAGAGCATATGGCCAGTTCCGCAGAGACTTCTCAGGCTCTCCTCTTCCTCTTCATACAGAGAAATCAGGTATCCCGGCTCTTCCAGAATATTTGTAAAATCGCGGTACTGAATCAGCTCCCTGGAAAGTTTGTTTGGATTGTCGCTCTGCAGAAACACATATCCTGGAAACATGTTTTTGATAATCCGTTTCCAATTTCCGCCGCCTGCCCTCCAAAGACGCTCACAGCGAAAGAAAAATGCATCCTGAAGTACAGCAGAAGAAAGGCGGGATTTACAGGAATTTACAAGTATTTCTTCCTGTCCCTGCCTGCACTGCATGACATACCAGCCCATAGTCCTCCTCGCTTTATATCATTTGTGTCGCTTAACTGCCTGTTAAGCGACACTTTTTTATCTTACTATAAAAAATGATATGATTTATTACACTTTTTTGTGGTTCGTATAGATTATAACATCCTCTAAATGAGGAGTCAATCGCCAGAAATAGAGATATTTCTCATATTTTTCTAATATTTTCTTAATTTTTTCCATAAAAACAAAAAAAAATAGATATTCAGGCTTTGAGGTACGTTTGAGCTGTACAGACAGGGCTTTTAAAAAGTGTCGCTTAACAGGCAGTTAAGCGACACTTTTTTCTTCTCTCAATTCTATATAATCATTCATAACAATTTATTTAATTTATAATTATCAATCCCATTCCCCACCATGCCATCATGAAACAGGCGGCTCCGTACATCAATCTGTTCGCTCTGGGAATGTCCTGGTATTCGACAGCTCTTACCGGGTCTCCAATAAATGGCTTTTTACAGAGCGTCCCAAAATACCAGGCATCACCAGCCAGCTGAATCCCCAGCGCTCCAGCGCAGGCAGACTCTGTCTGCGCCGAATTGGGACTTTTGTGATTGTACCGATCCCGCAGCCATATTTTGAACGCGCCTTTCCCATTCATTCCCAAAATAAAAGAAGACAAAATCATGAGGAGGGCTGACAAACGGGCAGGAATCAGGTTCGCCAGATCGTCCAGGCGGGCTGCCGCCCTGCCAAAGTACAGATATCTGTCATTTCGATAGCCCACCATAGAGTCCATTGTGTTGATCGCCTTGTAGATCCACCCGAGCACCGGCCCTCCGGCCAGAAGATACAGCAGAGGGGCTATCACTCCATCTGAAGCATTTTCTGCCACTGTTTCCACAGCGGCTCTGGTAATGCCCTCCGCGTCCAGTCTGTCTGTATCCCGGCCTACGATCATGGAAACTGCCAGACGCGCCTCCTCCACCTTTCCCTCTGTCAGGGGGCGGTAGACTTTCATGCTCTCGTCTCTGAGGGAGCGGGCTGCCAGAAGATAATAATTCATCACAGCGGCAGTCAAAAACCATACGGCTGTTCCTGCCTTCCCTGCAAGAAACAGCAGCAGCCAGCAACTTCCTCCTGTAATAAATACGATCCACAGAGCCAGCAGTCCTCCTCCGGCCAGCTCTCCCCCCGGCGTTTTGGGAAACATTCTCCGAATCCAGGTCTCTGAGCTTTCAATCAGCCTTCCCAGCAGCCGCACCGGATGGGGAAGAGAATGAGGATCTCCAAACAGCAGATCCAGAAAAAAACCAGCTGCAGCAGCCGCAAAATACAATTTCATCTTCTTATATCCTTCCCTCTATCTCGCTTTATTATTTTATCCGCGTCTCCACACCGCATATAACTCGCTGTACTTTCCTTGCACAGGCAGCCACACGCTGGCAGAACCGCCCTTCTTTTTCCCGATAAGCGCGCTCAAAATGATCAAGCGGTACGATTCCATATCCAATCTCGTCTGCTGTGATGATTTTTTCTGCTCCTTCTCTGTCCTGCAGAGCTGAAAAAAGCTCTTCTTCCCAGTTTTCCGTTTCTGAATCCTGTTCCATCAGCCTTCTCACTAAAAGCTCCAGGTGCAATACTGTCTGGGAATCAGAAATCTCCTGAAAGACCTGTCTGCGGGCGTTCAGAGCCTGCCTTCTCTCTGTCTCTGGCAAAGCTTCCAGCTTTTCTGATTTTTTCATATTTCTGGCGTCAAATACAGAGAACGCTTCCGCGCCTATTTCACTTTCCTTTTTGTCCTGACTCCTCATCCGTCTAAACGCGCACTCTGTTTTTCCCTGATAGCTTCCTCCGATGATGAAAACCATTTCTTTCTTCCTCCTTCATCCAGCCGATTTTTCTTTTCCTACCAGATCCACACTCCCAGGACAGAAGCGCCTAAAAGCGCCAGCTCACAAATCTGCAGAAAATAGCCCGCCAGATCTCCGGTGATACCTCCAAATTCCCTGACTGACATCCGATAATACCAGAAAAAGACAAGCATAGATGAGGCAAGGCACAGGAAGCCCGGAATCAGGCTGTCAAAAAGCCATTCGCTGATGATCAGGAAAAAAGCCGCGCTGGCTGCCAGATATCCTGCCATCACTATCCGGACCACCCGTTTCAGCGCCGCCTGGGAGAAGGAAGCGGCCAGCCCATCCTGCCTGGCCATAGGAAACAGCACCACTGACATTCCGCTCAACGCCCGTTCAGCCGCAAATGTCCCTGCAAACAGCAGACAGCCTCTGAAATCAAGCTCTGAAAACAAAGCCCCATAGAGCACAAGATAAACTCCGCAGCCAATAATGGCAAATGCTCCTGCATGAGGATCCTTTAAAATTTCCAGTTTTCTCTCCCTTGGAAGAAACGATCTTCTGGCATCTGTCGTGTCGAGAAAGCCATCCATATGGATTCCCCCTGTTATCACAAGCGGCAGAGCCGTCCCCACAAGCGCTGTGAAAATTTCTCCCGCGCCCAGCTTCTCAGATAAAAAAACAAAGCCTGCCACAGCCGCCCCTATTAAAACTCCAATCAGCGGGAAAAAACACATGGTATATTTCATTCTCTCTTTTGTCCACTGAATCTGAGGCATGGGAATCCTGGAATACATGGACCATGCGATTACAAAGCTTCCCATCAGCGTATAAAAAAAGGCTTCCTGCCTCTCTTCTTCCTGATATGTCTCCATCATCGTTCCTCTTTTCCGCCGTCCGGGCCTGTGATTTGTTCTGCTTCCAGCGCGCTTCATGGAAGTATTCCCTTCCGCACCACCGGAATTCCGTAAACTGCTTCCACCACCAAATCGGCTCTGGATCCAAGAAAGCAGTTTATCCTCCCCAGAAGCCTTCTGTACCGCTCTGTTTCCTCCCCGTAATACCTGCCGTCTGCCGACACTTCGTTTGTTACCACAATCAGATGGCGGCACTGCCCTGCCAGCTGGCAGATCCCGTCCATAATACGTTCAGCTGCCCCCTTCTCCTGGCGGTAAAATTCGTTGCAGACCAGGTTTGACATACATTCTAACAGCACAACGGCATCTCCTGGCTGAAACGGTTTCGGAAGGCAGAACTGTTCCAGCTCTGTATATACCTCAACTGTCTCAAAATTCTTTCCTGCCCGCATTCTGCGGTGGCGGGCTACCCGTTCCTCTCCCTCTCTGTCCCACACCATCATGGTGGCCAGGTAAAGTTTTTTTCCAGGTTCCAGCATTTGAGACAGCCGCTCTGCATAGTCTGACTTTCCGCTTCCGCTCCCTCCCGTAATTACGGCAAACATCGCCTCTCTCCCTTTCCCGAACCGTTTTTTGTCTGCCTTATTTTAAAGGCTTATAATCTTCAATCTGAATTTCCTTAAAGGTACTCATTTCCCTGTAGATTCTGAGAGCCATATCTAAAAGCGGCATCAGGGCAGCCGCCCCGGTTCCCTCCCCCAGACACAGCCCGGCAGAAATGGCCGCCTTTTTGTGAAGGGCCTCCAGCAGAAGATGACCGGCCGGCTCTGAAGAAATATGGGAGGCCAGCATATATCCAGCACAGGCCGGACAGATTCTCTGAGCCATCAAGGCAGCTGCCCCTGAAATAAATCCATCAATTACAATGGGAACCCGGTACAGCGCTCCTCCCAGAAATACGCCTGCCAGACCAGCCAGATCAAGCCCTCCCACCTTCGATAAAATATCAATTCCATCTTCTGGATTGGGATGGTGCAGAGAAATCCCCTGGCGGATCACAGAAATTTTCCGAAGCAGACCAGGGCTGTCAAGACCAGCTCCCCGCCCTGTAACCAGGTACGGATCCAGCTTCAAAGCGGCTGAGACAACTGCGCTGCTGGTTGTGGTATTTCCAATTCCCATTTCTCCTGTTGCGATCAGCCCATATCCCTGATTTTTCAGGCTTCCCACCAGATCGATGCCAATCTCCAGAGCCTGCACGGTTTCCTCCTCCGTGAGAGCCGGTTCTTTTAAAAAATTTCTTGTTCCGCGCCTGACATTTTTATGAATCAAAGGGTATTTTTCCCCCAGGCTGCAGAGTTCCTTTTCCACGCCAATGTCTACGGGAAATACCTGTGCTCCCGCCGACTCGGCCATCAGACAGACGCAGCTGTCTCCCCTGGTAAAATTAGAGGTTACCACAGCCGTTACCTCTTTTCCCGTCTGGCTGATCCCCTCCTCCACAATTCCATTGTCCGCGCACAGAATGACAACTGCTTTTTTCCCAAAGTCCACCTGCCAGGTGCCGAAAATTCCCGCTGCTGACGCAATGGCCTCTTCCAGCACTCCTAAGCTTCTCAGGGGCTTCGCTACGCTGTCCCAGCGTTTCCAGGCCTCTCTCTCAGCTGCCCTATCAGGAGGAACAATTCCTTCCAGCCGTTTCTCCAGCTGCTGTCTTGTCAAGCTCTTTCCCGTTCTGCACTCTGCCTCGCTCTTCATGTATGCCTCCCTATATGTGCTGCTGTATCATCTCTGTATCGTTTCCCGCTGCCGTTTCCTTCCACCTTCTGTGTTTTCCGCCGGCTTCCTTCAGCCACTGCTTCAGCCACGATTCATTGGACGGATAGTAGAGATGGGGAAATCCCGCCAAAAGCCCTTCTTCCTCCACCATACAGCTCCAGCTTCTGTCTGACATGGGCTTTTTCGCTGTCCAGCTTCCTCCTGACACAGTCGTATCCCAGTAGTGAAATTCATGACCTCGTATCTGCTGCCCCTCAGTTCCTGTCAAGGTAATGTAGCCAAACCGTGACAGGCGGTCTGTGGAAAACCCTTCTGCGTTTATCAGGCCAGCCATGGGATACTGACGGCCGTCAGCCCCTTCCAGCAGGCGGTGCAGATAGAGAAAGCCGCCGCACTCGGCCAGTATGGGGATTTTTCTGCGATGCGCCTCCCTGACAGAGAGCAGCATAGAAGTATTGGCCGCCAGCTCCGCCGCCAAATTTTCCGGATAGCCGCCGCCGAACAGATATCCGTCCGCCTCCGGAAGACTTTTATCCCTGAGGGGGCTGAAATAGACAAGCTTTGCTCCCAGACGCTCCATCAGGCTCAAATTTTCCTGGTAATAAAAACAGAACGCCTCGTCTCTCGCCACTGCTATGACAGTCTCCTGTATCTCTTCTTTTGCATTTCTGCCTTCCGCTGTGAGTTTCTCCGAAAAAAAAGCGCCGGACAGCCCGTTTTCTTCGTTCCCAGCCAGCTTCAGCAGTCCGTCCATATCCAGGCTTTTTTCTATCTGCTCTGCCAGCAGTCCGATTTTTTCTCTCAGGCCTTCTATCTCCCCTGGCATGAAAAGCCCCAGATGACGGCTTTTCAGACTGCACTCCTTCATCTCCGGCAGATATCCATAGACCTTAATTCCTGTTTTCTCTATCACTGGTTTCAGACGTTCGTACAGCATAGGGGATAAGCGGTTTAAAATAACGCCGCGGATATTGCTGTTATCCACAAAGTCTGCAAATCCCTTTACCTGGGCAGCCAGAGAAACGCTGGCTCCCTTACAGTCCAGAATCAGGACAGAAGGCGTTCCGGTCATCACTGAAATCTCCCAGGAGCTGGCCCGTTTCGATACCGCTCCGATTCCGTCGTAATAGCCCATCACGCCTTCTATAACAGCCAGATCCGCCCCCGTTTCCTTCAGACGGGATGCGAAAACCTGCCTCACCTGATCCGCCTCTAAAAAATAGCTGTCCAGATTTCCTCCGGGAATTCCCAGCACATACTGGTGAAACATGGGATCGATATAGTCCGGCCCGCATTTAAAGGCAGCAGGATGATACCCTCTGCGCCTGACGGCTTCTAAAAAGCCGCAGGTAATCAATGTTTTCCCGCTTCCGCTTCTGGGCGCTGCAAAAAGAATCGACTTCATGCCTCGTTTTCATCCTTTCCTCCGAAACTGATAATGTACACCGGATTCTGTCCCTGCATCAGATGATAGCTTCCCGCTTTCTTTGCCTTCGCCGTCTGTACAGACACAATTTCCGCCTCAATGGAAAGATCCTTCAGGGCAGCCACCGACGCAGCCACCGACTCCAGGGCAATGACGTTGATCACAATGCGCATCTGCGGATTCAGGCTTAAAAGCGCTTCCAGGATCTGTTTCATATTTCCTGAAGTTCCCCCTAAAAAGGCGTGGGTCAGCCTGTGCCCGGTCCGAAACTGCTCCCGGATTTCCGGATCAGTTAAAAGCGCCAGCGCCTCTCCCTCCAGCAGATGAATTGTGCCGGATCCTGCCCTCTCAGCGCGGGCTATGTTCTGTCTCAAAAGCTCGACAGCTTCCCTGTTTTTTTCAATGGCCCACACAGACTTCACTTTCCAGGAAAGAGCCGCCTCCACAGAGACAGAACCTGTTCCGGCGCCGATATCTGCCAGAACCGACTCTGGCGTCAGCTCCAGCTTTGAAAGGGACACAGCCCGTACCTCGCTTTTTGTCATAGGGACTTTCCCACGTATAAACCATTCATCCCGCATAGGCTTCTCTCGCTCCTGCTTCTCTTTTTCTAATTTTCTTGTCTCTCTGACAGCTAATCCTGAGGCTCTGCCTGCACGGCCAGAATGGACAGGCCATCTGCCGCAGTTTCTGAAAGCTCCCTCACCGTCCCCTGGCGGATCCTCTCATTTTCGTAAGAAAGACGTTCTCCTACCGCTGCCTGAAGGTTTCCGTATCCAAGATCAGTCAGACGGCGGCACAGCTCTCCTGCCCCTTCTGTTCCGGCCAGGAGGATAAACAGCCATCTGGGTTCCTGAAGACCGCTCATATGGCAGAGCAGTTCTTCCGTGTCCAGGATTCGGCCATGGGCGGTGAGAAATTCTGCCCGCTCCCAGGAAATCCCAAGTCTTGCGGCCAGATAGGCTGCAGAGGAAATTCCTGGAAGAATCGTAAAGGAAATCCCTCTTTTTTTCAGCTCTGCAGCCAGTTTTTTCGTTCCGCTGTAAAATCCGGTATCGCCGGAAAACAGAACCGTAACCATTCCGCCCTCCTGGTATCCCTCCAGAAAGCGGATCACTGCTTCCGGCTGGTAGACTGCTTCTGTCCGTGGTCTGTCCTTACGTCCAGAGCTTTCGTTTTGATTTCTGTGTATAAAAAGCTGTTCCAGACTGTCCAGCGCTTTCAAAGCGCTCTCAATCATCCGGGGCGCCCCCAGCAGCACGCGGCTGTGAAAGATGTGCTCCATAACCGTAAGAGTCATCTGTCCGGCTGAACCAGGCCCAATCCCGGCTAAAACCACCTGAAGAGGTTCCTTCTCCGGAACTGGATTTTCCTGTTTTTCAGAAAAATCTGCTTCCTGACAACGCGGGAAGGCAAGGATCCTTTCCTCCACCTCCTTCACCGAAAAACCATTTTCTTTTTCCCGGCGTATCACAATAACCGACGCCCCGTTTCTCCTGGCAGCCCGAATCTTTTCATCGTAGCCGCCGTTCTTTCCCGTCTCCTTCGTCACCATCCACCTGGCCTCTATCTGGCCCATCATAGCCGCGTTCAGCTCTTCTGAAAACGGTCCCTGCATACAGATCAGATGTCTGCCAGCGATTCCAAGCCTCCGGCACTGCTCTGCCGCTTCCGGCGACGGCAGCACTCTGGCATATATCCTGTTTTCGTAATCTGCCAGCGCTGTAAAGGCACGAAGCTCCTTGCTCCCTGTGGTCACAAATACATTGCCCTCCGTACGCTCCAGCATCTGTACCGCCGCCTCTGCTGTGGGTACATAGAACACCCCTTCCTCCTCTGCGCTCTCAGTCTCTGCATCCCGCAGACATCTGAGAAGCGGTATCTGCTCTTCCATGCAGGCCCTTTTAATATTCCCGGTCACTTCTTTTGCATATGGATGGGTGGCGTCAACAACCAGCCGGACCTGTTTGTCCCGCATAAACTCTGCCATCTCCTGCCAGTCCATCCGGTTTACCAGTATGTGGAGATATTTTGAGGAGGGCAGCAGATCACAGCCGTACTGGGACGCCACGCTTACCCAGGCTGAGATTCTGTGATCTGCGCAAAACTGCGCCAGCTGGCGTCCTTCCGTCGTGCCGCCAAAAATTAACAGCCTACACATCTTTGTAGCCTCTGGGCGTCACCATGCGCCCCATTACCTGTCTGGTGGCAGAATTTCCCACAAAGACTGTGGTAAACATATCCGCCTCTGCGTTCTGAAGCTCCTTTAAAGTCATCATCTCCACTGCCTGCCCCTCTCTGCCTATCTGCCTTACCATACCGCAGACTGTCTCAGGACTCTGGTATTCCATCAAAATTTTGCAGGCCCATTTCAGATAACCGGCTCTTTTTTTGCTGGACGGGTTATAAATGCAGATGGAAAAGTCGCCCTGGGCCGCAAAACGAAGCCTTTTTTCAATGGTTTCCACAGGGGTCAGAAGATCGCTTAAGCTGATCACCGCAAAATCGTGGGTTAAAGGCGCGCCCAGAAGAGCGCCGCCGCTTAAAGCCGCCGTTACGCCTGGAACCACCTCCACCGACACCTGGGGAAATTCCGGAAGAAGCTCTAATATTAAACCGGCCATACCGTAAACTCCCGCATCCCCGCTGCAGACCATGGCAGTCGTTTTGCCCTGTTCTGTCTGCTCCAGAGCCATCCGGCATCGTTTTGTCTCCTGTTTCATAGGCGTTGTTAAAAACTCCTTGTCAGGAAACAGCTCTCTTATCAAATCCACATATACGGTATAGCCTGCAATCACCTGACAGTCCTCTAAGGCCTGTCTTGCCCGGATTGTCATATCCTGCAGAGAGCCGGGGCCCATGCCTACCACATAAATTTTCTTGTCCATTTTCCTTACCTCCATCTGACCGTTCTCCTGCAGACAGCCAGAGCGGCGGTTACGCCGTGTCCCGTCTGTTTTTTTACAATCAGGGATGCGTTTTCTCCCGCCGCCAGGACAGCCGCCCTCTCGCAGACGTTTCCCACTCCTGTCGTCTTCTTCACAAAGGCTGAATCTGAGAAATCTCCTGGGGCCTTTAAAAGTTCCTCCGGCGAATAAAAACAGATTTTCGTTCCATGGGAGCTGGCAAACTCCAGCAGTCCCGTCTCATCCTGCTTCAGGTCGATGGTGGCAATCTGCTTTACGTCCCTCATGGAAAGTCCCTGGAAAGCCAGAACAGACTCTGCCGCCGCTTCGATCGTCTCCCGTCTCGTTCCTCTCCTGCAGCCGATTCCAAGAACCGCGTCTCTGGCAAGAAGCCTTAAGTACCGGGAAGGCCTCTCTGTTTTTTTCTCCTCTGATTCGGCAGGGGCTTTCTCCACGTTTCCTGCCCGTGTTATCCACAGGTTCAGGCGGCAGACCTTACCGAAAGCCAGCTGCGCCGGTATTGTCCCCTCCACTGGAAAATCAGAAAAAAAGCCCAGGTGTTCGCCTCTCAGAAGGGCCGCTGCCGCTTCCCTGGCCAGACCCATATCCTCTATCTCAAGGCCGTTCGCTTTTGCAAATACATCTGGAGCGAACAGGCCGTTTCTGTCTGTAGCCGTCGTAATCACCGGCTCCGCTCCTATTATGGAGGCGGCTCTGAGGGCCAGCTCATTGGCGCCGCCCAGGTGCCCTGACAGAAGGGAGACTGCATACCGTCCCGTTTCGTCTATGACAATCACAGCCGGATCCTTCGTTTTGTCCTGGACAAAGGGCGCACAGGCCCGGACTGCAATTCCCGCCGCTCCCACAAAGATAAGCCCGTCCGCCTGCTGAAACTGTCTCTTCGTCCATTCCTTCAGCGTTTCCTTCCGTATGGAAAGCCCGCCTGCCGCCTCCGCGCAGGAAGGGGAAACGGTCCCTTCTGTTTCCTCTCCTTCCTCCTGGAACCTGCTTAAAAGCCGCTCTAACAGCCTGGCTCCCCGCTCTGTAAAGGCAATTCCTGCCAGTTTCATCTATATTCTCTCCGCTCTCTCTGTCTCTTTACCGCCTGTTTCTGGTTCTGTCTCTTTTGATCCTGCTGCCTCTGCTTTGGCTGTGCCGGCCTCAGGCACCGTATCCGTCCCTTTTCGAAATTCTGTGGTAAAGCCCGGATCGTAAAGCCTGGAACGCTCATATCCCCTGTGAGCCACAGCCTCCCCCACCAGAATCAGGGCAGTTTTCGTAATATGCTCCCGAAGCGCCGTCTCATAGAGCGTGCCCACCTGGCATACCACCGCCTTTTCCTCCGGCCAGGTAGCCTTATAGACAATAGCCGCCGGCGTAGTCTCCTGGTATCCGCCCCGGATCAGCTCTCTGGAAAGCTCTTTTAAAAGGCCTGTGCTGAGAAAAATAACCATAGTCGCGCCGTGGGAGGCAAAGGAAGCGATTTTCTCCCGCTCCGGCACCGGCGTTCTGCCCTCCATCCTGGTGATAACCACGCTCTGTGAAATTCCCGGCAGCGTATATTCCAGATTCAGGGCCGCCGCTGCTCCGCAGAAAGAGCTGACGCCTGGACATACCTGGTAGGCAATTCCCCTTTCGTCCAATGCGTCCATCTGCTCTCTGATGGCTCCATACAGGCAGGGATCTCCTGTGTGAAGGCGCACCGTCATATCCCCGCGTTTCTCCGCCTCCTCAATCACAGACAGCACTTCCTCCAAAGTCATTTTCGCGCTGTCATAAACAAGACAGTTCTCTTTTCTTCCCTTCAAAAGCTCTGGATTTACCAGAGAACCGGCGTATATAATCACGTCTGCCTGTCTCAGCAGTCTGTCTCCCCGCACAGTGATTAAATCCACAGCCCCGGAACCGGCTCCTACAAAATGTACCATCTCAGCTCACCTCTCCTTATTTTCACGTCCGCTGTCCGCCCTGTTTCTCCTCAGAGGATTCTGCAATCAAAAGAGAAAAATATCCTGCGTCGTCCGGAATCTCCTCCAGAGACTGGTAGGTTTTCTCTCCTTCCATTCCGCAGTTTTCTACCATCCTGGCCTCCAGGCCTTTTTCCTTTAAGAGGGCTTTTACTTTGGGCATCTGCCGTCCGGATTTCATCAGCACCTTTACGCCCGGAAGCTCCAGTGCCTCCTCGATGTGGTAGGACGCAGGCAGAATATGCAGCTTCTGAGAGCCGTTGACAAGCGGCATGTCAAGCCTTGCGGCCGCCGCGCAGAAAGAAGGAATTCCGTTGACAATCCTCGTCTCAAAGCCCAGGCGCTTGATCCGTTCATGGACATAAAGATACGTAGAATACACAGTGGCGTCCCCCAATGTAATCAAGGCTACTGTGTGCCCTGCCGCCAGCTGTTCTGCAGCTTTGGCAGCGGCTGCCTCATGGCTTGCCGCCAGCTTCTCCCGATCCTTTGTCATAGGCATGGGAAGAGGCAGGCATGGCTTTTCATCCAGCTCCGGCACCGCCTGTCTGGCGATCTGGTAGGCAGTACACCCTTCCTTACTCTCCTGCGGAATGGCAATGACGTCGCATTCTCTCAAAATTCTTACGGCTTTCAGGGTTAAAAGCTCCGGATCGCCCGGTCCCACCCCTACTCCATAGAGAATGCCCTGCTTTGTTCCTTCTGTCTTTTTCATGCTGTCCTTACGAATCCTTTCCTAATCTTCTGTTTATCGTTTTTATATCATTTCGTCCCATTCAAAGCTTATACCCGGCCTTTCAGCCGTTTCGCAAAAGCCGCTGCGCCTGCCGTCATGCCCAGAATGCCTGCAGAACCTGAAAACACAATCACCTCTGTCTCTATTTGAAATCGGCTTTCCAAAACAGACTTGATTCTTCCTGTCACCGTTTTCATCACAGAAGCGAGAAGTCCCTGTGCAGATAAAAATTCCGCCGCCTGGTCTGTTGTGTTCATGGACAAAATTTGTCCGATGACTTCTTCCCTGCGCCGGTTCAAAGCAGAACGCCCAGAACGCTTTTCTTCTGAATTCCAGGTTTCTGCCAGGCAGTCTGCCAGAATTTCCATTCTCCTGTCTCCATATTTGGAGTGAGTGTTCATGACTCCTCCTGCCACCTTAATCAGCTTGCCCAGATGGCCGGCAAACAGCGCCTGCCTGACGCCCTCTTCCTTCAGCATGGAAAAAGTCTCTCCCACAAAATTGCTGCATTTGACGAAGGCGTCCATGGAAAGTCCCATTTCCTCCCGCAGAAACGCTTCCCCGTAATTTCCCGGAGCTACTGCCAGTAAAGTCCGGTTCTCCGCCGCCTGCACCCGGATATCCAGCCGGATGGTTTCTATCAGAGCCTGCTCGCTCATGGGATTGACAATCCCCGTAGTTCCGAGGACGGAAATTCCTCCTTCGATTCCAAGCCTTGGATTAAACGTCTTTAACGCCAGCTCTCTTCCAGCCGGAATAAAAATTTCTATGTAAACAGGCCTCTCACAGCCCAGATTCCAAAGTGCTGTTCTGGCTGCTCCTGCAATCATCTGTCTGGGAACCGGATTAATGGCCGGATAGCCGACCGGGCATTTCAGCCCCCTCTTTGTCACCCGTCCAACCCCGATTCCGCCTGCCAGATATACGGAAGGGCTCTGCGAATGGTCGCTGTAGATTCCTGGAAGCTCTTCTCCGCTCTCCTCCGCCCTCTGAACGTTCTCGCCGAAGGAAACGGCCGCTCCGATCAGCGTCCCGTTTGTCACGTCAGGATCGTCGCCCGAGTCCTTTCTCACCATGCATATCTGCTTCTCTGGGCTTTCAGAGCCAGGCCAGAAGCCGTCCTTCCCGTCTCCTGCTTCCTCCACACATTCCGGCTGCCACAATACCTCAAACGCTGCTTCCCGGCCTCCTGGAGTCATCAGCGAAACATATTCTCTTTTTCTGCCTCCTGCCAGAGCCTGTGCAGCCGCCATCGCGGCGGCCGCGGCGCAGGTTCCTGTGGTAAATCCACTTTTCAGCTGTCTTTTTTCTTCCATGGTATCTCCTGCTGTTCCCGGCTTGCTTTCTGATGGGACGCTGTTTTTTCTGTCCGCTTAACGCCCTACTATTATATGCGATCAGCCGTTTTCTTTCAATACCTGCTTTTTCATTTCCCTTCTGCGCTTCGTAATCAGGCCTCCGATTCTTCCGCTCTCCTTGGAGGTCAGGCTTTTCCAGCCCCCGTTTATCACCTTGTCTCCCAATCCCAGCTCCTCTGCAATCTCAAATTTCAGTTTATCCTCTGGTTTTAAGTGAGCCGGATCGATAGTTTCCTGTTTTTTGTTTTGGGCCATTGGTGTTCTCCTTTCTCTGTTTAGCAGGAGTATTCCCTTTTTTATGAGCGCTATACAGAAACAGGATACTTACGGACCAAAACAGGCAAAAAAAGAGCGTTGTTCAAACGCCCCTTTTTTTGTCTCGTATTTCTTTTATTAGCTGAGAGGCTTTAACTGATCCTCCGCTCCTGTCTCAGCGGTGTCTTCCGCTTCCTCTCCAGCCTCGTCCAGTGTGTCAAACGCCAGCTGTCCGTCCTGGAACATCACAATCTTGCTGGCTGTCTCTTCCTTGCCGTCCTCTCCCAGCTCAGACCATACCAGGAAATTTCTGCCCTCTGTCAGGCTCTCTATTGTTACCATATTTCTCGTCAGGTATGGAAGCAGAACACAGTCTGCCGGAACCTGGTAAACGGTGCCGGAAACAGCTTCCACCACTGCGCTTCCGTCCTCATTTACAGTCAGATTCTTTACCTCCTCCAGAGCCGGAACACGGTAATCTGCCGGAATATTGGCCAGAATCATGTAGGCGAAGGACTGGGGCGGAAGGCTGGCGGTCATGGCCGGGCTCATGTAGGAATAAACCATATCTCCGTCCTTGATGTCTTCCAGCTTAATAGGAAGTCCCTCCACTGCATCTAAAATCAGGGTCTCCTCAGAAATATTCAGGATTACCTCCTGCTGTCCCTCCACGCCTTCAATCGCAGCGTTCATGAGAAGCTGATCTCCTTCGGAACCCTCCGGCCTTGTCACAGTGCCATAGAATTTAACCGTCTGCGGCGCTGCCGCCATCTCCTGCGCGCGCTCTTCTGCCTCCTGAGAGCTTTCTTCTGTTTCAGGCGCCTCTGTCTGCCGCTCTGTCTGAGTCTCCTGTGCCGGAGCCTTCTCCGCTGGTGAACATCCTGCCGCTGATGCAGCTAATGCCGCTGCACAACATAAAACTAAAAATTTTTTTCTCACAATATCTCTCCTCTCTGTGCCCTCTTTTATGATACTTATTCTACCAAATATTTCTTAAGAGGCGTTCACTTTTTGCTTACAAATTTCTAAACAATTCTATCCTTCTCATTTCCACAGCGTCAGTGTACAAGGGACAACACGCAATCTGAGCATTTCTGACCGTATTGCCCTTTGTACACTGACGCTAATGCAAAAGAGGCACAGAATCACTTCTGCACCTCTTTTGTAATCTCTATGAACAGCAATCGCCGTAACTTTCTTAGTTCTCCTCAGCAGCGTCGTCTGCATTCTCGAGAGCTTTCATGCTCAGGCTGATCTTTCTGTCATCCTCATTGAAGTCAACAACCTTAGCGCTGATTACCTGGCCTACGCTTAATACGTCGGATGGCTTCTCAACATGCTCTCTGGAGATCTGGGATACGTGAAGCAGAGCGTCAACGCCTGGCTCTAACTCTACGAATGCACCGAAATCTGTCATACGTGCAACCTTACCCTCTACTACGCTGCCTGCTGCGTACTTCTCAGCTGCGTTTGCCCATGGATTTGTCTCCGGGAACTTAAGGCTCAGGGCAATCTTCTCGCCGTTAATATCCTTGATCAGAGCCTTAACAGTCTCGCCTACCTTGAATACCTTCTTCGGGTTCTCAACACGTCCCCAGGACATCTCGGAGATGTGAAGGAGTCCGTCTGCACCGCCTAAATCGATGAATGCACCAAAATCTGTTACATTCTTAACAACGCCCTCTACAGTCTGGCCAACTTCGATTCTCTCGAAGAGTTCCTTCTGCATAGCAGCCTTCTTCTCCATAAGAAGCTGTCTGCGGTCACCGATGATTCTGCTTCTTCTGCCGCTTGGGTTGAATTCTGTGATAACGAACTCGATCTCCTGTCCGGCATACTTGGATAAATCTCTGTCATATGTGTCGGAAACCATGCTTGCAGGAATGAATACTCTGGTTCCCTCAACCTCAACAACCAGGCCCTTATCTACGACCTGTGTAACCTTCTCTGTTAATACTTCTTTATTCTCAAATGCCTCTTTTAAGCGCTTAACGCCCTTATCAGCGGCCAGCTTCTTGTAGGATAATGCAGCCATGCCCTCTCCGTCGTTTACCTTGAGAACCTTTGCCTCCATCTCGTCTCCTACATGAACCTTCTCTGTCAGGACAACAGATGTATCATTGGAGTACTCGCTCTTCGGAATGATGCCTTCAGACTTGCTTCCAGCGATGCTGAGAATGATCTCGTCGTCACTTACACTGATAACCTGACCAGTAACTGTCTCTCCTGCACGTAATCGTTTAATTGATGATTCTTCAAACATCTGTTCAAAACTTAATTCTGACATTAGTATGAACCTCCTCGATAATATTATTTGGGGTTGAAGCCCCTGCTGTAATACCTACGCTGCGCACAGAACCTGCCTTATCAGGTTTTAAATCACTCAGTGTCTGGATATAGTAAGTATTCTTACACTCCCGCCGGCAAATTTCATATAGCTTCTGCGTGTTAGAACTGTTTTTACCGCCTATGACGATCATCGCGTCTACCTCTGAAGCTATCTGACTTGCTTCCACCTGTCTTTCCTGTGTTGCATTGCAAATCGTATTTAAAACAAGTATATCATAACGCGTTTTAGAAATTTTTTCAACTATATCTTTAAATTTATTGTAATTAAATGTCGTCTGTGCCACCACGCAGAGTTTCTCTCCCTCTGGCAGCTCATAGTTTTCCAGCTCCTCAGCCGACTGGATCACCAGAGTGTCGTCTCTGCCCCATCCTTTAATCCCCTGCACTTCCGGGTGGTTCTCGTCTCCTACAATGATGACTCTCCTGCCGTTTTCTCCCTGTTCCTGCACAATTTTATGAATTTTTTTCACGAATGGACAGGTAGCGTCCACAATGGTAATATGGTTCTGTTCCAGCAGTTCGCAGATATCTCTCCCCACGCCGTGGGAGCGGATAATCACCGTGCCTTCCGTCAGGGCTGCCAGCTCGTCTCTGCTGTTTAAAACCTTGACTTCCTTTTCCTCCAGATCCCGCACCACTTCCTCGTTGTGGATAATAGGGCCGTAGGTATAGATCGGCCGTTTTCCATGGGCAATCTGCTCGTAAACCTGATCGACTGCACGCTTCACGCCGAAGCAGAAGCCGGCCGTCTTCGCAACTCTCACTTCCATGATTTCTTTCCTTCCCTGTTAATGCGCTCTGTCATCATGCTCTTCATCTGCTTCTGCCAGGCAGCGCCTTCTTTGGCCTGCCGGATTAGCAGCCGCAGCAGCCTCTGGCGCCTGCGTCCTCCGCCAGTTCCATCAGCTCAGAGAGAACTTCCTTCAGAGTCATGAACGAGGAGTCTAAAAGCACTGCGTCCTCCGCCTGCTTCAGGGGCGATATTTCTCTTGACATATCCCGGTTGTCCCGCTCAATAATGTCTCTCTCAATCTCCTCCAGACTGCGCTCTTCTCCCTTTTCCAAAAGCTCCTTGTATCTGCGCTCTGCCCGTACCCGGCTGGAAGCAGTCAGATATACCTTCAAATCGGCAAAAGGAAGCACGCAGGTACCGATGTCGCGGCCGTCCATCACAACGTCCTTTCTGGCCGCCAGCTCCCGCTGAAGCTCCACCAGCTTCTCCCTCACAGGAAGGTAGCCGGAGATAGCGGAAGCCATGTTTCCCACCTCTTCTGCCCGGATGAGATCCGTCACATTCTCCCCGTTTAACAGAATCTGCTGGGCTCCGTCCCTGTATTCCAGGGAAACCTCTGCCTTCCGGCAGACTTCTGTGACAGCCGCCTCGTCATCCGGCTGGATCCCGGCGCGCAGCGCGCAGAGGGCCATGGCCCGGTACATGGCGCCTGTATCTACATAAATATACCCCATCTCTTTAGCCAGCTGCCTGGCAACTGTACTTTTTCCTGCTCCCGCCGGTCCGTCAATCGCTATATTAATCGGCATTGTCTATTCCTCCATATCTATTTTTTCTATTCCACACATTCAGCTGCGCCAAGTCCGGCCAGATAACCGGTAGACCAGGCAATCTGCAGGTTAAATCCTCCCGTCACGGCGTCCAGGTCCAGCACCTCACCGGCAAAGTACAGATTCCGGGCCTTCTTGGACTCCATAGTAGACGGATTTACCTCCTTCACCTGCACGCCTCCCTGTGTGATAATGGCCTCGTTAAATCCACGGAGTCCATTAACAGTCAGAGAAAAGCATTTCACCGCCTGGACAAGGCCTCTTCGTTCCTGCTTTGTAATCTCGTTGACCGGCTTCTCCGGCGCAATGCCGCTGCGTTCCACGATAACCGGGATCATCTTAGAGGGCAAAAGCTTATTCAAAGAATTTTTAAACTGCTTATTTTTTGCCTCGTCAAAGTCCCTGAGAATTCTGGCGTCCAGCTGTTCTGCGGTAAGCGCCGGCTTTAAGTCGATCTCCAGAGTCAGAGGGCCTTTTTTCAGCTCTTTGACGCTGTAGCTGCTGGCGCTTAAAAGAACAGGTCCGCTGACGCCGAAATGAGTAAACAGCATTTCTCCAAAGTCGTGGTAAATCTCTTTCTTTCCCCTGCGCAGAGAAATCTCGATATTTTTAAGGGCTAATCCCTGCAGTTCCTTCACCGTTGTCTCCTCTGTGGTAAAGGGAACAAGGGCAGGACTTAGCTCTGTCACCTGATGGCCGGCTGCCTGGGCGAATCTGTAGCCGTCCCCATCGGATCCGGTAGTGGGATAAGACAGACCGCCTGTAGCTACAATCACCCCGTCGGCTTCTATTCTTTTATTCTGCCGCTCCAGCACCAGTCCCCGGCAGACTCCCTCCTCAATGATAAGGCTTTTTACCGGCTCTCTCAGGCAGATTTCCACCCCAAAGTCCCGGAGAAGCCGGGAAAGGGCGCTGATAACGTCAGACGACTTATCAGACTGGGGAAACACGCGGCCTCCCCGCTCTGTCTTCAAACGGCACCCGGCCTTCTCTATCAGCTCCATCACATCCTGATTGGTAAAGCTGTAAAACGCGCTGTACAGAAACCGCTTATTGGTGACTACGCTGTCGAACAGCACATCCATATCGCAGTTGTTGGTCACATTGCAGCGTCCCTTGCCGGTGATATAAATTTTTTTCCCCAGCTTCTCATTTTTCTCATAAATCGTAACGCGGCAGCCCTGCTTCGCGGCAGCCAGGGCCGCCATCATTCCGGCTGCGCCGCCGCCGATTACTGCTATCTGCTTCATCTTCTTTGTTCCTTTTTTATTTTTTTGAAAAGTATTCCGCCATCTGCTTCATCACGCTGCTGACTGGAATATGCTGCGGGCAGACTCTCTCGCAGTGTCCGCAGCCGCGGCAGGCATCCGCCTGGAACTCCAGCGCCTCATAAGCCTTTCTGGCGTCGTCCTCATCCAGAGCCGTCATATTCCAGGCGGCAAGAGACGCCGGAATGTCCAGGCCGAAGGGGCAGGGCATACAATAGCGGCAGGCCGTGCAGCTGACGAGAGCCATCCGGTCAAAGATTTCCTTCGCCCGCAGAAGAGACTGCTTTTCCTTCTGTGTCATCATCCCCACGGCGCAGCGATCCCCGTAGGAAAGATTTTCCTCCACCTGATCCATGGCGCCCATTCCGCTGAGCAGAAGGCTCACCTCCGGCTGATCCCAGAGGAAATCAAAGGCATACTCCACCGGGGTTTTTCCCTCAGGCAGACAGGCAGCCACATGTTCTGAAAGTCTGGCAAGGCTTCCTCCCAGAAGAGGTTCCATGATAACGACGCCAAGCCCCCTGTCCGCCGCCATTTTAAGTCCCTTCTGCCCCGCCTGATAGTCCAGATTAATGTAGTTGTACTGGATCTGGCAGAAGTCCCACTGATCCGTATACTGAAGAATATCCTCAAATACGTCCAGCGTATCATGGAAAGAAAAGCCGATAAATTTAATCTTTCCCTGCTTTCTCGCTTCCTCCATACGCTCTATGAGAGAAAATTTCTTTACTTTTTCCTCGAATCTCTTGCGATTCAGTGCGTGGAGCAGGTAAAAATCAATGTGATCGGTCTGGAGCTTCTGGAGCTGCTCGTCTAAAAACTTCTCAAAATCTCCTTCCTCCTCCAGCAGCCAGACAGGACATTTGTCTGCCAGCCATACCTTTTCACGGTATCCGTCCTGCAGAGCCTTTCCCACGACTGTCTCGCTGAAGCCGCCATGATAGGGATACGCCGTATCCACATAATTCACGCCGCCGTCGATTCCCGCCCTGAGAATTCTTACCGCCTCTTCTTCATCTACCGCCCCATCATCTGTCAGAGGCAGACGCATGGTTCCAAATCCCAGCGCTGATACCTGAACCCCTGTTTTCCCCATTGTTCTGTACTTCATAGTTTTCTCTTCCCTTCTCGTTTTTTAAGCTTCCTGCGGTGTTTCTGCTTCCGTCTGTCCGCCTGTCATATATTCATGCTCTCTCTTAATTTCCTGGAATAAATGGACAGAATCCCAGCTTTTATTTGTCTCTGTCAGCACCGCCTTATAATTAATCCGCCCTGCCCCGTTCTTTCTCAAAGCGCTCAGAAGCGTATCAACCCTGGCAGAGGTAAAACCAGCCATCAGCATCATCTCATCCTGAAACTCTTCTCCCTCATAAACAGAGCCGTTGTCTTCCATGTCTTTAAGGCCTGCCAGAAAGCCTACCGGCTTTAAGTAATCTTCCTTTGCCACTGTCTTCAGGCGGAATCCAAGGGGAAGCAGAGCTTTTGTGATCTTCCTTTTCCTCTCGTCGCCTTGAACATTATATAACAGCACAGTTTCTCTCATACTGTTCTCCTTTTCCCTCTATTTTCCTGTCTGCCGCAGCCGTTTATTCACAGCTTTGCAATCAATATTATAAAAAAACCGTTCTGAAATTACAACCTTTCCCTGTAAGAAATTCCCGGAAGGCCAAATCCCGGGCTGTGAAAAGCAGCCTCGGAATTTCCCCAACTCCAAGGCTGCTATCGCTGATTACCATCTTTTGTTTTCATGCTGTTTTTAAAAATCCTCCGAATAAATTGTGGAATCTCAGTTCCGCCGCTTCCTCATCCGCCCCGTCAAAGCAAAGCACGAGAACCCGTCTCACCGGCTGAAGTCCTCTCTGCAGCTCGTCGTAATTCTTCACATCAAAATGAGACGAACCTGCCGCTATGTAAATATTGCAGCCAAATAAATTAGCCGCCTGCATCAAAGCGGAAATCGGAGGCGGCTGTGCATTTCCGCTTGCGGAGATCAGATACCGCTTCTCCAGCATACGCATCCCTCCTTATGGAATGAACCTGCATATACAAATAGCTTCCATGCTTTTACTATATCACATTTCTAAATTCTGTCAATATTCTATAATGGCAAAATCTTCTTTCTTTATGCTTTTTTTATAATTATCAACAGATTTTATCTTTGTTTGCCTTGAGATTCCAGTATAATAATTTATTTTTTTCGTTTCTTTTTCCATGTAAACGCAACTATGGCTGTCACCAGCACTGCGGCAAGAAGAAAGAAAATCACAGCAGCCGTAACGGCATTCCTATTAGCAGCTTTTAATGGTTTTCTCTCCTGGCAGAGGGCAAAGGCCAGCTCCCCCTCCGGAAGCCCTTCTAAATGGCAGGTAAATCCGCTGTCATCCTGCTTGAATTGTCCCAGGCTGTCTTCCACCATATAATAAGGCGTGTTCACTACAATATCCAAGGCGCCGAAGCTGTTCCAGCTTTGTGCAGGTGAAAGCAGATAGGTGTATTCATATACCGGAGGTTCATAGGCTATATTGAAAGACGGATATACAGGAGCTGTAACTGTATTTTTCAAACGCTCTCCCGGTTCCAGCACAAGCTCATATTCATACCACCGCATCAGTTCTCCGGATATATCAAATGATCCCAATGGATTCCCACTGCTGTCAATGATCCCTTGAGGCCCTTCAAAATATTTCATAGCTTCAATCATTGCATTGTACCAGTCATGCTTCAAAATCCCGGAATTCTCCTGATATTCCGAAAGTACAAACTCTTCCAGCGTCAGTACCTCTGTATCAGCCAGCGTCATTATGCCTTTAATCTCTGTCTCGCAGGCCCCGTTCTCATAAAATTTCCATTCAGGCATCTGTTTTAGCGGCTTGCCTATCACGTTTACTGTAACCGGTCCGTCGTGAACCCAGCTTTCCAGCTGCACTGTATTTTTAAAAATGTGCAGTCCATTTTGATTTTCCATTAAAATCCTAGTTTCAGACGGATCAAAGGCAGGAATAAACGCTGCGTTGGCAGCATCCCAGGTTTCCGTATCTACCCCGCTGGAAATATAAGTATAGCGGATAACCTGCATATCAGGAGTATAAAATTCATCTTCCATGTACCCCTGATGCAGAAGAGCCATATCCTTTTCTTTGTCAAACTGACGGCCAAAAGCAATCTGGTGATATGTCAAGATGATTTATGAAATGATTTTGATATGCTTTTCAGATAAAAGGGTAACTTTAATAGACCTAAGAGAAAATTACTCTTAAGCAGGAGAGATTTTATTCATTTGAAGTATCCAGCGATACGCCGGAGTACAGTTGGTTTCTGGCCAGCAATCCATAAACCAAACGAACGAATTTACGTGAAGTCAGCGCGAGTGCTCTTTTGTGTTGATGTTTAGGAACTTCGTTGAACTTCTTTCGATAGTACGCTCCATACTCAACATTGTGTTTTCTCATACTGTTGGCGGCTTCGCCAAGATAGTATCTGAGATAACGGTTACCAGCTTTGATCATAGGAGTATCTTCTCCATCAAAGTCACCTGATTGGTTTGACCGCCAACAAAGACCTGCGTATTTAGCAAGGGCATCCGATGATGTGAAAGCAGATATATCGCCAATTTCAGCAACAATACCACCTGCAAAAACAGGTCCAATGCCGTTAATAGACTGGAGGATGATAAATGCATTAGGATTTAAGCCTTTAATCTCTCTTTCGATGGCTGCATCAATTGCTTTGATTTCTTTCTTGAAGGTTTCAATGCAGTTGAATGAATTTGCAATAGACACATTCAGTGGCTCATACAAAGCTTTATCAAGACGATAGGAGTCTCTGGCAGCTTTCTTTAATAGTTCTGCGGTCTTGCTTATATCTTTAATACGGTTGCGACTTTTATTAGCAAGGAAAGAAACAAGATCTTCCTCGGAAGCTTCGATGATTTCTTCGGGAGAAAGGTATTCTGTAAGCACACTGGAAGAAGTTGCTCCATAAATATCGCAGAATGGCTGGTCATCCTTATCAAGCATCTGAAGTTCACTGAACTTTAGATAAAGGTTTGAAACCAAGTAAGTTTTCTCTCTTGTGATGCATTCGACCAAATGTAAGCGATGTCTTGTAAGGCGCTTTAAAGCCAGAAACTGACTGCCACGCCACGGTTCTGTTTCAATGTTACCGGCACGTGCATAATCAGCAATGACAAAAGCGTCAATGGGATCTGATTTGCCAAGACCTATGTAAGATTTCTTATAATTGGCTGTGCATTTAGGATTGAGTACAAAAACATAAGGTTTAAAAGGCATTAATTCTTCACAGGAAGAAAGATAGTTTGCGATATGTATGCTGTAAACAGAGGTAGACTCCAAAGCCGCAACAACAGTATTCAGGTCAGGGTGTTTCTTTAAACACTCTAAAAGCTTCTGTGCTAATTCTTCGGCACCAGGCTGATTGTTAGCAAAAGAAGAGTTGATATATTTATTTTTATAGAAATCCAAAGCACAAACATAGTTGGATTTCGAACTGACATCAATACCGACGTAAAGCGTAGATAATGGGTTAATCTTTAACATGATATCACCACCTTCCCGATTATGTGTTCCTGGAACCTGAAGTAAAAGGTTTATCCTGGGAATCATATGCTGACCGAAACCTCGCGTAATAAGCATTCACCCTGGCAGCTCTTTTGCTGGTGCTATACGCCAGGGGATGAAACATCTGTGTAAGCGGAATGTGACATATGATTCAGGCTGCAAGCTTTCTGAAGCAGGCACCGGAAACCGGACTGAAAGGAGCAAAAGCAGTGCCTCTAGACATCAGACTCTGCTGATATCATACCACAGAATAACCCATGTAACTAATAACCAATGTAGAGAGACCGTTTCAAGTTTTGTGTAAATTCAAAAAACTGATATAAGATATGTCATTC
>ERZ894232.604-NODE-604-length-45945-cov-59.955001_pt1 | contig 45945 bp, 36 predicted proteins | sample MGYA00380296_ERZ894232 | MGnify/ENA primary metagenome ERZ894232 (study PRJEB32331, sample SAMN06328433) | human gut metagenome | biome: human gut microbiome; feature: stool | host: Homo sapiens | collected 2014-08-14 ...
CTTAAAATCCTGTTCGAGTTAAATCGAGTACCGGTTCGATTCCGGTCTGCGGCATTTAGATGTGAATAACATCTGAATTGTCAAATATGACAATTGAATATGTGGGCGTAGCTCAGCTGGATAGAGCGTCTGGCTACGGACCAGAAGGCCGGGAGTTCGAATCTTCTCGCCCACGCTGAAGAGATCTGATTTATCAGGTCTCTTTTTGTATGTAAAAAAAGAACACAATGATACAAATTTTACAATTATTTCATTTGTTAATTATAAAATTCAAAACAATACACTATTTCCTTTACATTTGTGTCGTTATATGGTAAAATTCTTCAAGTATGTAACAGAAGTGTAACAATTGAAAGGGTTATCAATGAAATCACGATTAAAGAAAATAACAATTTTCTCATTAGTCTTTTTATTTATATTTGGTACAGCAATCACAACAACACCAAAACAGCAGGTTAAGGCTGATGATGGATATAATGGAAAAATCTTCAGACACTGGTGCAAATTAAGATCCAGCAGATCAAAAAGATCAAAAGTTTTAAAGAGATTAGAGATTGGAACACCTGTCACAGTCTATTCAACAAGTGGACAGTGGAGAAAGGTTTCTGTAGACGGTAAGACAGGATATGTCTTAAAGAAATATGTTTATATTAACACAGATGCTCCTACATTAGAAGGAACAACATATGACAAAGGACAGACAGTAGCACAATTTGCACAGCGTTTTGTTGGAAACTCCTACGTATGGGGTGGAACAGACCTAAACAGAGGAGCTGACTGTTCAGGATTTATTGGATCAGTTTACAGATCATTTGGATATAATCTTCCAAGAACTTCTTCTGAATTAAGAAGAGCAGGAAGAAAAGTTTCTTATAATGAGAAACAGCCAGGAGATATCATCTGTTATAATGGACATGTAGCGATGTATATTGGAAATGGAAAGATCGTACATGCAAGTAACAGAAAAACAGGAATCAAAATTTCGCCAAGAGCAAACTACCGTAGAATTGTTTGTGTAAGACGAGTAGTGGAATAATTACATAAAGAATTGGAAGAACCTTTACATGATCAGATTAGATTATGTAGGGGTTCTTTTTTTCGATTTATAGGAAATTCCCCTATGAATTGTAATGAATTAGTAAAAGTAATCTTTGCTATTAATGAGTTGCAATTGTATAATATTGACTAGAAGCAGGTAGAAAGGAAGACAAAGATGAAAACATACAAAGGAATTATTTTTGATTTAGATGGTACTTTATTAGATACGATCAATGATCTTACAGACAGTGTCAATGATGTAATGAAAATCTATGGATGGAAAGAATATGATAGCGAAGCATGTAAGATGATGGTTGGAAATGGATTTCGTAAATTAATCCAGAGAGCATTGCCAGAAGAGAAACAGAAAGACGAAATGTTTCTTGATGAGGCAGTTGATCAATTTTCAAAAGCATATCAGAAGAGATATTTAAACAAAACGATTCCGTATGAAGGAATTCTTAAGTTACTGGGAACTTTAGAAGAAAAAGGAATTAAAATTGCAGTAAATTCCAATAAACGTGGAGATTATACGAATGCGCTGGTAAATAAATATTTTTCACAGTTTTCATGGATTGCAGTGTATGGGGAACGTGAAAGAGAAGGAATTCCTAAGAAACCGGATCCAAGCGCGGCATTAGAGATTGCTAATCATATGAATTTGCCAGCAGAAGAAGTTTTATATATTGGTGATTCAAAAACAGATATGGAAACAGGACAGAATGCCAAGATGGATACGATAGGTGTAGCATGGGGATTTCGAGGAGCAGAGGAGTTAAGAGAAAATAATGCTACATATATTGTAGAGAAACCTGAAGCGATTTTAGAGTACGTTATATAAACCAACAACAACCCAGAGTGAAACATAGCACCATAATGAGCACCATATTTGAACTGAAAATCATTTCAGGTAAAAAAGATTGTATGTTAAAATAAACATAGATAAGAAAAGTACAACATTAATTCAAAGAGGTGGAAATTATGTCAAGTTTTAAAAATGCCGATGCAGGAGTTATCGTAGACCAGCTAATCAAGACAATTCAGAAAGAAAGAGATTACTTAAGTGAGATTGATGGTAAGATCGGAGACGGAGATCATGGGATCAACATGAACAAAGGTTTTACGATGTGCGAGAAGAAATTAGAAGGAACTACATATAATCTGTCAGAAGGACTGACAACATTAGGTGAGACACTGTTAGAAGATATCGGTGGATCAATGGGACCTCTGTATGGAATGTTATTTGATGAGATGGCTCAGGCATGTGAAGATGAAGAAGAGATCACAGCAGATGTATTCGCAGAAATGATCACAGCCTCTGTAGAAGGAATTCAGGATATCAGCCCTGCACAGGTAGGAGACAAATCACTGCTAGACACATTGATTCCAGCAAAAGAAGCATTTGTAGAAGCAAAAGAAGCAGGAAAAGACTTTGCAGAATGTTTGGATGCTATGAATGCCGCAGCAGAAAAAGGATGGCAGTCTACAAAAGATCTTGTAGCCAAGATCGGACGAGCAAGCCGCCTTGGAGAACGCTCTCGAGGTGTTCTTGATGCAGGAGCAACCAGCTGTTATTTTATCATCACAACTATTGGAAGCACAGCAAAGAGCCTGTTATAAGAATGATTTAAATTGCGAAAGCAATGAACCCTCTATATATTCATACAATTTGTTTAGGAAGAACCTCAAAGTTTCGGAAAGAAGCTTTGAGGTTTTTTCATTTCATAGGAAATTTTCTTGACATTTTTAAAAAAGTTATTGACAAATAAGAAAAAAGTATATAAACTAACTGTATCATATGAAATGGTACAGTTAGTACAGCTGATACAGTATGGCATACAGTACGACAAAAACAATAAGGAGGTACAGGTGTGTTTCGAATCAACCCTGCCAGTGGCAAGGCAATTTATGAACAGATCATGGAACAAGTAAAAGAAGCAGCGTGGAAAGGATATCTAAAACCTGGAGATGCTTTGCCGTCCGTTCGTAAATTAGCATTAAGTCTCAGTGTAACACCCAACACCGTAGCGAAAGCATATCAGTTGTTGGAGAAAGAGAAAGTAATTATAACAATACGAGGAAAGGGAGCATTTTTGGCAGAGAATGCTTCACAAGAGGTAGACAAAGGAAAGATGCAGGAGATCAAGACAAGTTTAAAAGAGATATTAAGTGAGCTTCGTTATGAAGGGTATGATGAAGAGAAGATAGCAAGCCTGATACATGAGATCTATCAGGATTTGGAGGGATAGGATATGAAAGTGATCGAACTAAAGGACGTGAAAAAATCATATGGAAAGAATGAGATTCTTCATGGAATCAGCCTGGATATAGAAGAAGGAAGCATTCATGGGCTGGTAGGACGCAATGGATGTGGAAAGACAACACTGATCAAATGTCTAACAGGAATTTATGAACAGGATCAAGGACAGATTCTGGTCTGTGGAGAAGAAATTTTCGAGAATCCAAAAGTAAAAGCACAGGTAGGATATGTTGCGGACAGCAACCAGTATTTTGAAGGGTATCATATCGATGAGATGGTAGAATTTTATAAACAGATCTACCCAACATTCGATGAGAAAGTATTTAGGGACTACAATCAGAGTATCGGATTAGATGTAAGCAAAAGAATCAAAGAATTATCTAAAGGACAGGCAATGTCATTAGCTTCGATGTTGAATCTGTCCATCCATCCAAAAGTGATGATCATGGATGAACCAATGTCAGGACTGGATGTGATCGCACAGAAACAGATCAAAGATTTTATTGTCAATGAAGTCGATATGAATGGGATGAGTGTTCTGATCTCATCACACGATTTAAAGGATTTAGAAAGTTTCTGCGATTCCGCAAGTATGATGAAGGGCGGAAAGATCCTTTATCATGGAACAATGGATCAGATGAAAGAACGATTTACAAAATTACAGGTTGTATTTGGAGAATCAAAAAGCGAGATTTTCAAAGAACTTCCGGGAGTGATCACGTATTCTAATCTTGGAAGTGTATACACAGTAATATTAGAAGGGTATGGAGAGCCAATTCATGAGGCATTAAAACAAGCAGGAGCGATTGTAGTAGAGGAAATTCCATTAAGTTTAGAAGAAGTATTCGTCTACAGCAACCGCTAAGAGGAGGAACTTGGAGATGAAATTTTTTAGAAAATATGCTCTGGTACTTCCACCAGCAGCATTGTTATATGGGATTTTCGCATGGAACATGAAATATCCGGGGGATGGACTACCACAGACGATGATGGATAATCTTGTCAATGGCTGGCTTTTGATCACAGTTTTATTTGCAGCATTATCAGCAGGAATTGTATATCAACTGCAGCAAAATAAGAAACAGCAATATATTTACAGCTTTCCATGGACAAAGAAAGACATTTACCAAAAGAGTCTTACAAAACTGCATATATCACTTTTGTTCGCAGAGATCATCTATGGAATTTTCTTTGCAATGAAGATCGCAACGATTCCGAATGCGGAATCAATCACGAATGTGATCATATGCACATTATGGAATGCAGTAATTTGTTTTGTATTTTGTGCACTGATACAGGTTTCATTGATCGTGACAGCATATATCTGGCAAGGACTTGTCATAGCAGTCGTTACATTTTATGTGATATTGCCGATGATCCTTCAGAATCTGGCATTTTTACTCCAGTTGCTGTTTAAGGTAAGATCTTCTAGATTTGCGATACTCGAGTGGGTTATCTATGGAAGATTCGGCAGAACATTTTTATATCCATTAAATTTTCAGCTTGATACAAATAGCTTGGAGAGCAATCCGATCTGGAAAGCACAATATGTAAATTCTGCGATCATCTGTATTGCCGTTTTATTTGCAGCAGGAGTCTTTAGTATCTGGTTTGCAAAACGACAGTTTATCAAGCAGGAGCAGGCACAGAACCGAATGTTAACAAGGTTATCAGGGATGCAGAATAAAGTCATCACGACGATAGTGATCACGATCCTGTGTTTTAATGCATTAAGTAATCATGAGATATATGTTTATATATTTAAGTATGACAAGACACTTCGAACCAGAATTTATGGATTGATCGCATGGGGAAAAGAATTTATGTGTTCATCAGATAGTTATAAACTGATCATACAGAAATTAAATGCAGTACATTGGTTTATATATTTGGTAGTGATATTAGTGATCACATATTTTGCTGTATCGATTATTCAGACAATAAGGAGGAAATGTTATGAGAGGGCTTGTTAATCATGAAAAACGAAATCTGCTAGCCATAACATTAGTGTATACCATAGTGATATGTTTCATATTACAATATGTGATCGCAAACGATATTTCAGGAACTGCAGATCAGATCAATAATTTTTATGGAGGCATTTATAATAATTATGGCAATCTGTTTTTAGGAACATTAGATCAATACTATGAAATGTTCATTATCGTTCTTATGATACCGGTTAGTTTTGTAGCGGTAATACAGTATCGGGAAAGCAGTACATCAAAATGTGGAGAATTTTTAATGCAGCTTCCGATCAAAAGAGGTCAGATTTTTCTGACAAGGACGATCACAGGAATGATGACATATACGATTCCATGGCTTTTTCTTTCATTCGGAATGATCATGATGAGAACAAAAGCACAGTCATGGTATGAGATGAATCTATCCGTATGTAAAAACGGAGCAGTACTTCTTGGAAATGATAACATCATACATTTGTGTGCGTATCTTCTATTTATATGGGTATCATTGACACTCATCTATGCCATTGCTATATTTTTTCAGAATATCTGCAAAAGACCATGGATCGCAGGAGCGATCGGAATCGGAGCAATGTTATTTCCAAACTTTATGGATTATATGATGCCAAAAGTATTATCATTCCCAGATACAATATATCATGGCTGGTGGATGGCTGCAATTTTTGAAAATGGACCGATCACAAAACAGTTTATATGGGATAAAGGTGTGAACCAGCTGGTGACGATGGCTTCGTTTGATCATTTTGCACAGATCCTTCTGATTCAGATCGTATTGATCGCAGTATTTTTTGGAGTTGCATTTTATGTATTTCAAAAGTCGGATATGGCAAAGAGGAATAATTTTATGTATTTTCCATGGATGGAGCATCTGTTTGTATGGATCTTCCCATTCTGTGTTTCATTATTCATTGTAGTGACAGGGTTCAAGATTCAGTCATACACAGGCGGCATTCTGGCAGCAGTGATCGCAACGATCATATATTATATAGTAGAAAAGCGTAAGAAAAGGAGGGCAGTATAATGTATTATTCAACTGCAACTGGTTATATTATCATATTATCACCACTGATCCTTCTAGCTTTATTGGCAACGATCGGAATCGTACTTTACCGTCATCCGTCAAAATTACAGAGAAAATGGTATAGCGTATCATTTAAGAAAAGAAAAAGAATTAAACAAATAGCGATTCTTCTTGGATTTTGTATGGCAGCAGGACTACTTATCTATCCTTTGACAAGCAAAAAACAGTTCGTATCAACGATCAGTCTGTCAGCAAATGAAAACAATTTTATCACAGAAGATAAGATCGATCAGATTTCAGAAGACAGAAGAGAAATAAAAAATGAGCAATGGCTGAAAAAATTTTATAAGATGATGAAATCAGACGATGAAAGTTCGACTCTTTTAAATGACATAGGAAGTTATGAAGTATGGAAGACGAGTATCCTGGAAGATAAAACGGGTGAGTATGAGCTGCGTTTAAGAGCAGAAGACACCGTTCTTCGTAGATTTTCAATACAGCAATCGGATGAAGATATTGATTCTGACGTAGATTTCGACAGTTACAATACTGACGGATTTTATGATATCATTCAAAGACCAGACAATACATTCGAAGAAAATTATCAAAAGCTTACAGATTCAGAAAAACAAGAAATTCAGAATCTCAATTGGAATTACAAAGACGGTCTTTTGTATGCAACAAATGAAAATCATAAGAGATGTATCAATGGAACATCCCAGTATTATATGAAAAACTCCAAATTGATCAATACGATGGAAAATTCAGGATACAAAGGAATCAAAAAATGGATGGAACAATGCGAAAAAGATACAGCAGGGATTAAAGTAAAAGTTGGAGATAAAACATACTTGTTCCATAATACAGACAAATGGCATACATTCAAGAAAAATGGATTAACATGTCTGTATAATTACAAACGTTTTATCATTCGATTTGATTTTAACAAAGTGATTGGGTTTAGGAGTAATCTATCTGACCTTCCACAAAGTGGCAGAGAAATGTGGACAGCTATATCGGATCATAGTGGATCAGCTGCGAATGAAGTTATTCTTCGTTCTTATAATGATGAAGAATTATATGCAAGGAAAAATGTTCAGATCTTTTTGCAAGATCACAAGATCAAACAGATGTTGATCTACTGGGATGAAACAGAGGCATTCAAAGGATTCACAAAAGAAGAAAAGATATTCTTAAAAGGCTGTTTCGAAAAAATGGGTATCTCATCCAAGGATGCACAAGAATGGTTAAATACATTTATGATCAAGAAAACGCCACAGAGCGGTAAGTTAGGAAGCTGGACATACAGCAAAGGAAATAGTAAAAATCAGGTAATATCATTGATCAATCATAATGAAAATAATAATTATGTAAATTTTTACAAAAAAAGTAAAGGAAATAATTGACAAATATAAAATGATATGGTAAATTATGGGTAGAAAGTGCTTACAGCACAAACTCCCATTAATAAACAGTTCGAGAACTACGGTTTTCCTGCGATTGTTCATCGCCCATACCCCATAGAATCTCGAAAGAATTGTATTTTAGATTATCATCATCAACAATCATTTTATATTTATCTGCAATCCTCTATCTAAGTTGTGATGTGAGCACTTTCGATTTTTAAAATATGAAAATAAGGATTCCTATGATTCTATGATATAGAAACATAAGAATCCTTTTCATTATTTTTAACAAATCACAATGACAAATCAAAAATAATATGATATGATATTATTTTGAATGGGATAATATAAGAAAGTAGTAGAAATTCACATATAGGAGGAAGAAACATGCCAGTAAAGTATGTATTTGTTACAGGAGGAGTTGTATCTGGATTAGGTAAAGGAATCACAGCAGCTTCTCTGGGACGATTACTAAAAGCCAGAGGCTATCATGTCACAAGCCAGAAGTTTGATCCGTATATCAACATTGACCCAGGAACAATGAACCCAATCCAGCACGGAGAAGTTTTCGTAACAGATGACGGAGCAGAGACTGACTTAGACCTTGGACATTATGAAAGATTTATCGATGAAGGACTGAATAAGAAATCAAACGTTACAACAGGTAAAGTATATTGGAGTATCTTATCCAAAGAACGTCGTGGAGATTATGGTGGTAACACAGTACAGGTAATCCCACACGTAACAAACGAGATCAAGAGCCGTTTTTACAGAAGTGAAGATCCAAGCGATCAGGAAGTAGCGATCATTGAAATCGGAGGAACTGTAGGAGATATCGAAAGTCAGCCATTCTTAGAGGCATTAAGACAGTTCCAGCATGAAGTGGGACATGAAAACTGTATTTTAATTCATGTAACATTAATTCCATACTTAAAGAGTTCAGGAGAATTAAAGACAAAACCAACACAGGCAAGTGTCAAAGACTTACAGGGAATGGGAATCCAGCCAGATATCCTTGTATGCCGTTCAGACTATCCATTAGATGATGGAATCAAGAGAAAGATCGCGCAGTTCTGTAACGTTGAACGTTCAAGAGTTATTCAGAACTTAGATGCAGAAGTATTATACGAAGTACCTTTGATGATGGAGAAAGAACATCTAGCACATGAAGTATGTGAATGTCTGAACATGCCATGCCCAGATCCAGATCTTGATGACTGGAAGAAGATGATCAATGCATGGAAACATCCAGAACATAAAGTAGAGATCGCATTAGTTGGTAAATATGTATCTTTACACGATGCTTACATCAGTGTCGTAGAATCCTTAGAGCATGCTGGAGTCGCAAATTCAGCAGATGTCAAGATCCGCTGGGTAGATTCAGAGAGAATCAGCTCTTACAATGTCGATGAGATGTTAGGTGGAGTTCATGGAATCTTAGTTCCAGGTGGATTCGGAGATCGTGGAATTGAAGGAATGATCTGTGCGATCAAATACGCAAGAGAAAACAAGATCCCATATCTTGGACTATGCTTAGGAATGCAGCTTACATTAGTAGAATTCGGAAGACATGTCTTAGGATTCTCTGATGCACACAGTCAGGAATTTAATCCAGACACAACACATCCGATGGTTCATATCATGGCAGATCAGGATGGAGTCACAGATCTTGGTGGAACATTACGTTTAGGATCTTACCCATGTGTATTAACAGAAGGATCCAAAGCATATGAATTATATGGAGAGAAAGAGATTCACGAAAGACATCGTCATAGATATGAAGTAAATAACGAATATCGTGATATCCTTCAGGAGAATGGAATGATGTTATCCGGATGCTCACCAGACGGAAGAATCGTAGAGATGGTAGAGATTCCAGAACATCCATGGTTTGTGGCAACACAGGCACATCCTGAATTTAAATCAAGACCTAATAAAGCACATCCATTATTTAAAGGATTTGTAGAAGCGGCCTTAGAACATCAAGGTAAATAACACAAAAAATTAATATAACATCATCAAAAAGATTCTGAGATAGATTGATATTTCAGAATCTTTTTTTACATATTATTTACAATTCAATGCAATTAGAATTTACATATATATGATAGAATCCTTTAAGAGTCAGAAAGATATGAAAAGACAAAGGTATCAGGAGGTATATATGAGATCTAATTGGAGAAAACAAATGATGATCAGTGCATTAGCATTGACACTTTCTGCAACAAATGTAGCACCAGTATTTGCAAGTGCCGCTCCAGATGGCAAGACAAATGCGGCAGACATTGCACAGACAATGGGAACAACGGCCCAGTGGAATCGTTGGGAGAAAGAATGGGAAACTTTAAAAAATGACTGGACACAAATTTCATTATCACCAGGAAGCAATGCAACGGAGTTGAATTTTGCATGGTATACACCAAAGAAGATAAATGATGATAATTCAAATGCAGCAGTACAGGCAAAAGTACAGGCAATTTCTCCAGAACAGAAAAATAGTAATGTTCCAAAACTGATCATTGGTGAAGGTCGTAATATGAAAAATGCCAAGGTGTACGAGGCAGAACAAACAGCGGTAAAAGATGAACAGGATAACAATGGGGAAACTTATAATTCTAATAAAGTAACAGCAACAGGAATAAAAGAAAATAAAACATATTATTATAGTTACGACAATGGAAATGGGTATACAAAGCCAGCTGCGTACACGACAAAATCTACAAACAATTTCTCATTTGCATTTGTAGGTGACCCACAGATCGGATCTTCAAATGAATTAAAGGGAAAAGATACGAAAGAATTTTATGATGCACAGTCAAATGCAGTAAAGAGTGATGCATTTAACTGGTCTTCTACTTTAAATGCAGCATTAGAAAAGACAGATGATCAGTTAAGTTTTGTTGTATCCGCAGGTGACCAGATTCAGACAACAAAGAAAAAGTTACCAAACAAAGATGCATCAAAAAGTGAAATTGAGTATACAGGATATTTAAGTCCAGAAGCATTAAAATCACTTCCAGTGGCAACGACAGTAGGTAACCATGATGCAGATAATGCAAACTATACATACCATTTTAACAGAACAAATGCAAGTGAACTTGGAAGTAATAAGGTAGTCGGTGGAGATTATTATTTCAAATATGGAAATGCATTATTTATCATGTTAAATACACAGGATACAAATGTAGCAGAACATAAACAGTTTATTGAGCAGACAGTTGCAGCGAATAAAGACTGCAAATGGAGAATCGTAACACTGCATCAGGATATTTATGGATCAGCAGAACATTCTAATGAGCCAGAGATCACAAATTTAAGATATCAGTTAACACCGATTTTCGAACAAAATGATATTGATGCTGTATTAACAGGTCATGATCATGCTTATTCCAGATCTAAAATGTTATTAGGTGGAACAAAAGCGAATGATTATACAGATGATGAATTTGATGCAGAATTAGAGAAAGATATGGATGCGGGTGAAAATCCAACGACAAAAACAGTGGCACCAGGAAATATTAAAAATGACAGCACAGATGAAAAAGATCAGAAATACTTAACATATCTTAAAAGTATCATGGATGAAAAAGCAATTGAGACTGTCAAAAAACAGGGAAGCTCTGTAATCAATCCAGAAGGTGTCCTTTATATGACAGCAGGTTCTTCTTCAGGAAGTAAATATTATGATCTGGTACCAAGACAGCAGACATATATCGCACACCGTTGGCAGGAAGATGTCCCAACATATTCAGTTGTTGATGTAACAGAAAATAGTTTAACGATTAATACATATCGTACAGATAATGATGAAAAGATTGATGAAACATTTTCTATCACAAAGAGCAAAGGGGATACGACATCACTTAATGCAGAAATTAAAGCATCTGAAAGCATTGTAAAGCAAAAAGATGCATATACAACGGAAAGCTATAGAGTCTTTGAACAGGCACTTACAGGAGCCAAAGAAGTTGCAGCAGACAAAAAAGTAACAAAAGATGAAGTTGAAAATGCATTAAAAGTTCTGACAAATGCAAAAGCAGGATTAGAAAAGAAAGCAACAACAACAAAACCAGCAACAGTAAAGAAACCAACAGCAGAGAAGAAAGTTGTAGTAGCAAAAGCATCTGCAAAATTAAAAGCTGGCAAAAAGAAAGTAACAGTTAAGATCAAAAAAGCATCTGTATCTGGATATCAGATTAAATATGCATCAAACAAGAACTTTAAAAAAGCAAAGACAAGAAATACAAGAAAAACAATTTATACGATCAAGTCATTAAGATCAAAGAAAAAATGTTATGTAAAGGTTCGTGCATACAAAATAGTTAAAGGTAAGAAAATCTACGGTTCTTACAGCAAAGTTCTGAAAGTGACTGTGAAATAACAATGAAACAAAAACAGATGAAAGGAGTGTGTCTGCTGATTGCAGGCATTCTCTTTCTTCTGCTGTTTTTTTCTTTTTCTGGAATTGAGAAGACAAAACTTCTAGATACAGATGGAAGAAATTTTGAAAAAGCAGAAGTAACAAACGTGATCTCTGGAAACTTATCAAATAGTGGAAGTGGAAAACAAACCGTAGAATTAAAACTTCTCTCAGGGGATCATAAAGGAAAAATAATACAGGCAACAAGCTCTCAAAGTTATTTATTTGGTGCAAAATGTAAAAAAGGAATGAAAGTCATAGCAATCATTAATGAATCGAAAGGAGAGTTGTTGGCATCTGTATATAGTGTAAACAGAGGACCTATGGTATGGCTGATGGCAGCAGTGTTTGTAGCGATCGTGGTTGCAGTCGGTGGAAGAAAAGGAATTTCATCAATATTAAGCTTGGTATTTACAATGCTTTGTATCTTTTTTATTTTTCTTCCGATGATCTACAAAGGAATATCCCCGATACTGGCGGCTGTATTAGTGGTCGCATTTACAACAGTTGTGACGATGTGTATGGTTGATGGAATTACGAAGAAATCAGTAGCTGCGATGCTTGGAACGATCATAGGTGTGGTATTTTCTGGAGCATTTGCATTGATCTTTGGACAAGTGACATCGATTACCGGATATAATGTGTCTGATATAGAGAATCTGGTCTATGTCGGAGAAATGACAGACATAAAAATTGGTGAATTGTTATTTGCAGGAATCTTGATCGCATCATTAGGTGCAGTCATGGACGTTGGAATGTCAATCGCTTCTACACTCAATGAATTAAAAGAACAAAATCCACAGATGATGTTAAAAGAACTGTTTCAATCAGGAATGAATGTCGGAAGAGATATGATGGGAACAATGACCAATACACTGATTCTTGCATTTACGGGTGGATCGATCAACACATTAGTATTTATCTTTGCATACAATTACGAATATCAACAGGTGATCAATATGTATTCCGTAGGGATTGAGATCATGCAGGGATTATCATCAAGTCTCGGAGTTATCATGGCAGTTCCAGTGACCTCCTGGATTGCAGCATTTTTATATAGTAAAAATCAAAAATAAAGAAAAGACTCTATAACAATTCATATCTTTATGAATTCGCAGACAGAAGTTTGAGAATATGTTATAATGAAAAAGATTAATTAAATTTAACAAGACATAAATATTTGACTAAGTTTAGGAGGCGAAGGTTATGAAAGTTAAAGGAGTCAGACTTTATGGAGTCAAAGATATACGTCTGGAAGAATTTGAGATCCCTGAGATAGCTGAAGATGAGATTCTCTTGAAGATAGAATGTAACGGAATTGCAGTGTCAACTTTAAAAGAGATCACATTGGCACAGAGACATTTAAGAGTACCAAAGAATATTAAAAAGAATCCTGTACTGATCGGACATGAATTTTCTGGAACGATAGCAAAAGTCGGAACAAGATGGAAAGAGGATTATCAGGAAGGAAAACAATTTGTATTAGTACCAGAGATTCCTCATCAGATCGAATCACCAGGATATTCTTACCCTTATTTTGGAGGTGCAGCAACATACTGTATCATACCAGCAGATGTAATTGAGAAAGGATGTTTGTTGCAATATGAAGCAGATTCATTCTATGAACTTGCACAGGCTCAGGCTTTATATAGTATAGTGGGAAGTTTTCATTCAAACTATCACAGTAAAGAGGGAACCCACGATCATATATCTGGAATTAAAGAAGGTGGGAATACCATCATCCTTGGAGGAGCCGGTCCCATGGGACTAATGGCAATCCGTTATGTCCTTGGAATGAAGAAAAAGCCAAGAAGACTCGTGATCACAGATACGAATCAAGAGCGTTTGGAAAAAGTAAGGAAAATGATACCGATGCAGGAAGGAACCAGGCATGGAATAGAGCTTTATTATATCAATCCATCGATTTTTACAGATTCCGTTCCAGTGTTACTGGCAATAACCAATGAAAAAGGATACGATGATGTGTTTGTCTATGCACCACCCAAATGTGTAGCTGAAATAGGGAATCGTATTATGGCAATGGATGGCTGCATGAATATTTATGCATCAACAGCAGATAAAAATTATCGTGCTGGAATGAATATATACGGAAGCCATTATTTAAAAACTAAACTGATCGGTTCATCTGGAGGACTTCGTTCAGACCTGATCGAAGCTTTAGACCTGATCACAACAGGCAAGATCAATCCAGCAGTTGGAATCACACACATTGGAGGAATCAATGCGATTGTCGATACAACATTATATTTAAATAAGATACCAGGATCAAAGAAGATTACATACCCACAGATCAACCTGCCATTGACAGCAATAGAGGACTTTGGGAAATTAGCTGAGAAAGATCCAGTCTTTGGAGAATTAGATGAATCCTGTAAACGACATGGTGGATTGTGGAATCCAGAAGCAGAGAAGATACTGCTTGATCATTTTAAAAAATTTTAATTTGTAAGTTGGCCAACTGTAGATTTTGAGTATATGATAAAAAATAAATAAACGATTGGAAGAGCAGCTAGAGAATTTTGCTCACGTTTTTTACAGATCGCTGATCCGCCGGCTTTCCTTGCGAACTCGCCTTCGAGGGTATTCAAAACAGAAACTTTTTGAGGCTCAGACAACGCACCAAGCCGGCTGCGAATCCGTAAAAAACGTGGCAAAATTCTAATGCTGCTCTTCCGATCGTTTATTTATTTTTTATCATATACCAGAAGTCTAAAGTGTGGACAATTACAAGATTGAAAAATTTAAGTGGGTGTGTATGTTAAACGTTATTGGTTTTCAATTTTTGTAGTGGTAGACAGATGTTTATTATATTCTAAAACATCTCGTCAAATCGGTGCTGTAGAAGCCCTTTTACCTTCTGTTAATAAACACAAAAATCATTAACCAATACCATATAACATACACACTGTATAGTGGTTTGAATCACGTAAATTATTTGAATATTATAAAAAGAGATCATGTGTCAGCAACCGTACGGACACGTCTGCACTTAGCGAGTGGATGGTCGTTAGACCATTCAGGAGCTTAGTACAGCTACGTGGGAGTCCGAACGCGAGTGGGTTGCAGGCACATGATCTCTTTTTATAATATTCCACCAACAATTTCCGTTATTCAAATCACAATTTCATTGCACGTATAGAGTTTATTACGCATAGCATTGCAACTCCGCTATCTGCGAACACAGCCATCCACATATTTGCGAATCCAAGCAGTCCAAGGATCATTACTAATGCCTTGATCGCCAATGCAAATACAACATTCTGCCAAGCAATCTTACAAGCTTTTTTGCCGATAGAGATTGCCTGTGGAATTGCTTCAACGTTTGAGGTCATGAATACAACATCTGCTGCCTCGATTGCAGCATCAGCACCGCTTCCCATGGCAGCACCGCAATCAGCACCAGCTAATACAGGGGCATCGTTGATACCGTCACCAACAAACATAACAGCTCCATGTTTGCTTCTCTGTTCCTGAAGTTTGGCAAGTTTTTCATCAGGAAGAAGTCTTGAGTAAACTTCGTCAATTCCAGTTTCTTTTGCAATCGCATTTGCAGTTGTTTCGGAATCTCCAGTTAACATAACCGTGTGAAGATTCTGTGCTTTTAAGGAAGCAATGGCGGATTTCGCATCGTCTTTTAATGTATCTGCAATAACGATCGCACCAATTAACACTCCATCTTTTGCAAGAAAAACTTCAGTTCCATAAGAAGTTGTTTCTGGATAGTCTCCAGTTACATGATACTGAGCCATCAATTTTTTATTGCCAGCTAAGATTTCTGAGTTATCAATTGTGATAACAGAACCATGTCCAGCGATTTCTTTTGCGTTTTCAGGTGTTTTATAAGTTACATTTTCATCTTTGGCAGCTTCCATGATACTCTTTCCGATTGGATGAGTAGAAGATTCTTCGCAGGAAGCAGCAAGTGATAATATTTCATGTCTGGTTGCATTTCCGAGAGGGATCACATCATGAACTTTGAAGTTTCCTTTTGTGATCGTTCCAGTCTTATCCATGACAACAGAAGTAATATCTTTTAATGTTTCAAGTGCAGCCCCGCCTTTAAATAAGATACCAATCTTAGATCCAGCTCCGATTCCAGAGAAGAATGCAAGAGGTACACTTAATACAAGGGCACAAGGACAGCTGATTACAAGGAAAGTTAAAGCTGTGTATATCCAGTGTGTCCAGTTTCCTGTCACTAAAGAAGGAATGATCGCAGTTGCAAGGGCAAGAAGTACGACAAATGGAGTATATACACGAGAAAAACGTGTGATAAAACGATCCATCTTTGGTTTGCTTGCGGCTGCATTTTCTACGGAATCCATGATTCTTGTGACCATAGATTCTTCCAGTACTTTTTCTACCTTGATCTTAATAACACCAGAAGTATTTAAACATCCAGAAGTTACATCTGTTCCGGCAGAGGCAGAAACAGGAATGGGTTCTCCAGTAACAGGAGAAGTATCGATCATCGTTTCCCCATCTGTGATGATACCATCTAATGGAATACGGTCACCAGGACGTACTAATAAGATATCTCCGATTTCAGCTTCTTCGGCATCAATTACAGTGACATCTCCATGATCATCAACAAGGTTGACAACTTCAGGTCGCATATCAATGACATCCATGATCTGGGAACGGCTTCGTTCCACAGCTTTTTCTTCAAATAATTCACCAATACGATAAAACATCATAACACCGACCGCTTCCGCAAATTCTCCGACGCCGAAAGCACCGATCGTTGCGATACTCATTAAGAAGTTTTCATCAAAAACCTGACCTTTAGAGATGTTTTTAAGAGCGGTCCATACGATCTTAATTCCTAAGATTAAATATGCAAGGATAAAACATACCATACTGTATACAGGCTTGGAAGATTCCAATGCTTTTCCGGCAATAAATAAAACGATACCAGCACCAAGTTCCCAGAATTCTCTGTTATCTTCAGAATTCTCTTTGGCTTTTTTCGCTTCTTTTTGTGCACGGACAGTATTTTCACGGACAACGACTTTGACATCTGGTTCGATGGAAGTACAAATATCTTGAATCTGAGGCAATAATGTTTTGGCATCATCAGACCATACACGTAACTGCTTTGTTGCAAATGTCAGATTGACGGCTTCAACACCGGGAAGATGAGAAATCTGTTCTTCCATTTTACCTGCACAATGAGCACAGCCTAATTTCTCGACAATAAATACGGTTGCCTGACCATTTCCTTCACGATTTGCAGCAGCTGCAATTGATTCATCATCGTCATCGTCATCATCACAGCAGCCACAATCGCAGTGGTCATCATGATGGTGATGGTGTTCATGTTCTTTGTGATCGTGTTCACCCCCGCAGTCGCAGTGATCATCATGATGGTGATGATGTTCGAGGTGCTCATGTTCATTATGGTTGTGATCACATCCACAGTCACAGTGTTCATCGTGATGGTGATGATGTTCATGACTTTCATGAGAATCTTCTTCCACATGTTTTCTCCGTTTAGATGATTTTTTCGTAACTTCCGTCACAATAACATCCGGTTCAATATCCGTACAAATCTTTTGAATCTCAGGAAGCAGATCTTCACGAGAAGTTTCAACATACATTTTTTTCATAGGAAATGAAAGATTTACACTTTCAACATCAGGAAGTTTCCCGATTTTTTCTTCCATTTTACCTGCACAATGAGCACAGCCAAGATTCTCAAACTCATAAGTCTTCTTCATAAATACCCCTCCTTTCAAATACAGTCTTTAACAGATCAGATACAAGCTCTCCGTCAGCAGTGTCTGCAATCGTATAATGAACTTCTTTCCCAATTCGTCTGCTTGTGATCACACCTAATTGCTTCAAAGAGCGAAGATGATGAGACACTGCTGGTGGGCTCATCTCAATCGCTTCTGCGATATTTCTAACACAGACTTCACGGTGGTATAAAAGATACAAAATACGAAGTCTGGTACTGTCACTTAACAGACCAAATAAACTGGCAGTTTCAATGGCAAATTCTTCTGGTGGAAGAACATGTTTTAATTCTGTAACATCACATCCATGACCATGAATATCCATGGAAGCAATGTTATATTTCTCCGTTTTATCCATAGAAATCTCCTTTTTATAAGATTAAATGATTGCTTAATTGTTTATGTTTTGAATATAATACTTTTGAATATTGATGTCAATAGATTTGAGAAAAAAAGTTAATAGGAGTTAAATAAAAATAAAATAAAAATAAGTAAAAATAAAATGAAAAAATATGTTGAAAAGTAAAAAACAAATGTTATAATTCGTTTAAAGTAAAAACAAATGCAAAATAAATAAAAAATGAGAATGCAAAATGAAAGTAGAAGGAGTAAGAATGTACGGTGCCAAAGATCTTCGTTTGGAAGAGTTTGAAATGCCGGAGATCAAAGATGATGAAGTATTATTAAAAGTCATGAGTGACAGTATCTGCATGTCAACATGGAAAGAAGTAAAATTAGGCTCAGGACATATCAGAGTTCCAGATAACATTGCGGAAGAACCAGTGCTTGTTGGACATGAACTTTTAGGAACGATCTGTAAAGTTGGTAAGAAGTGGGCAGATGAATATAAAGAAGGGGAACGATTCGTAGTCTTACCAGGAATTCCTGATCAGATGGGGGCACCTGGATATTCTTATCCTTATTTTGGAGGGGCTGTTACCTATTGTATCGTGCCAAACGATGTAATCGAGAAAGGCTGTCTTTTACATTATAATGGAGATGCATTTTTTGAAGTCTCTGTCTCTGAACCAATGTACTGTATCATCGGTGGATATAATGCAAATTATCATACAAAATCTGAGACACATGAACATTTTATTGGAGCTAAGGAAGGTGAAAATGTTCTGATTCTTGGTGGATGTGGTCCAATGGGGCTTGGAGCGGTCAGCTATGCATTAGCAATGAAAAATAAACCAAAGAAAGTTGTCGTAACAGAAATCAACGACGACAGATTAGCAAGAGCAAGAAAAGTCATTTCTGAAGAATATGCCAAAGAAAAGGGTGTAGAATTACATTATGTAAATACAGCGAAGATGGATGATGAAGTAGAAGAGCTGTTAAAGATCACAGATGGGGTTGGATATCATGATGTCTTTGTCTATGCACCAATCCGCCAGATTGCAGAAGTTGGAGATAAAGTGATGGCATTTGATGGTTGCATGAATTTATTTGCTGGACCAGCAGATTCTGTATTCTCTGCGGAGATGAATCTTTACAATGCACATTACAAAAATACGAAGATCCTTGGATCATCAGGAGGAATTAAGACAGATTTATTGGAAGCACTCGATCTGATTTTTAAGAAGGAAGTCAATCCAGCCGTTATGATCACACACATTGGGGGATTGGATGCTTATGCAGATACAACGCTTCATTTACCAGAGATTCCTGGTGGAAAGAAGCTGATCTATACACAGATCCACATGCCATTGACAGCCATTGAGGATTTTCGTAAAATGGGAGAAGAGAATGAATTATTTACACAGTTGGCTGATGCATGTGATAAATATCAGGGACTGTGGAATAAGGAAGCAGAAGATATATTATTAAAGTATTATAATGTAGAAGTATAAATGTAGAAAGTAGAAGATGAAATGTTTGCACGAGAACGAAAAGAAGCGGTGCTGATCTATTTAAAGCAGCATAAGAAAGCAAATATACAGGAACTTGTCGATGAATTTCAAGTCACAGGAGCAACGATCCGAACCGATTTAAGAGAACTGGAAAAAGCAGGGATGGTTATCCGGACACATGGTGGAGCGGTTCTGAATCAGGATAAGATCGAGAAGGAAAGCAATCTTGCAATGCGTCATGAGATTTATACGGCAGAGAAGCGCAAGATTGGTAAGAGAGCGGTAGACTTCGTGGAAGAAGGTGATGTGATCTTGATCGACAGCGGAACAACTGCAGCAGAATTCGCAGCTGGGCTTACAACATTTCATAATTTAAAAGTCGTGACGAATGACTTGTCAATTGCAATTGAACTGCAGAAAAGCCCTGATATCCATGTGATTTTGATTGGAGGGAATGTAAGGAATGGATTTGAATGTACTGTTGGTGCATTTGGACTGGATTTTTTAAAGGACATTTCAGTCGATAAGGTATTTATTGTGCCGAATGCACTGTCAGTCACGCAAGGAGTTACGGCACCGTATGAAGAGACCGCAGCAATGAAGAAAGCGATGATGAAGACGGCATCTAAACGTTATTTATTAAGCGACAGTTCGAAGATTGGCAAGAAAACATTTTGTAAAGTTTCAGATTTAAAGGACTTTGCATGTCTGATCACAGATGATGGAGTATCCCAAGAGGATGTCAGTGCGATCAGAAAGCAGGGAATAGATGTTATCGTTTGTTCCTAGATAGATATAGAAGATCAAAAGCCACAGACATAGGATAAGTATGTGGCTTTTTGTGAGGTTGTTAGATGTTTAGTTAACAATATATAATAAAAATAAAAAATATGTCAAATTTTTTCTGACAAACTTACTACTGTCAAAACTTTACGAAGTACCAGATGGCAAGGTATAATAAGACCATAAGATAACCGGTTATCCTTTCAGTTACTTTTTTAAAGAAAAAAATTAAGAAAAAGCAAACGACAAGGAGGATTATATTATGGCAAATGAAATGAAAGCCAAAATCCAGAAGCTTGGTGGATTTCTTTCTGGAATGGTAATGCCAAACATTGGAGCCCTGATTGCATGGGGTATTATCACAGCATTATTTATTCCAACAGGATACTTCCCAAATGAAAAATTAAATGAATTAGTAAGCCCTACATTAACTTATCTGATTCCAATCTTATTTGGTTATACAGGTGGTTATGCAGTATATGGAAGACGAGGAGCTGTAGCAGGTACGATAGCAACAATCGGTGTTGTAATTGGAGCAGACGTTGCAATGATGATTGGTGGTATGATCATGGGACCTTTAGGTGCATGGCTCATCAAACAGGTTGACAAAGCATTAGATGGACATGTAAAACCTGGTCTTGAGATGTTAGTAGATAACTTCTCAATGGGTATCTTAGGAGCACTCATGATGATTGTAGGATTCATGGTTGTAACGCCTATTTTCTCAGGAATCACACATGTATTAACAATCGGTGTTAACTTCCTAATCACACACAACATTTTACCATTCGCACCAATCTTCGTAGTTCCAGGACAGGTATTGTTTTTAAATAATGCAATCAACCATGGAATCTTTACACCACTTGCAATTGAGCAGGCAGCTCACACAGGAAAATCTATCTTATATTTGATAGAATCAAATAGTGGTAACTGGGTAGGACTTATATTAGCATTCTGTGTATTCGGAAAAGGAACAGCAAAGAAATCTGCACCTGGTGCAGCAATCATCCAGATCATTGGTGGTATCGGAGAAGTTTCTTTCCCATACGCATTAAGTAAACCAATCACGATCTTAGGACCTATTTGTGGACAAATCGCAGCATTATTCTGGTTGACATTCATGGATGGTGGAGCTGTTGGAGCTATATCTCCAGGATCAATCATCGCACTGATCATCATGTCACCAAAAGGTAAATTATTCGTTAATGTCATGGGATATGTTATTGCAGCAGCAGTATCATTCGTGATTGTAGCCTTCTTCTTAAAACGAGATAAGACACCAGATGACGAAGTAGAAGAAGTTGGTGGAATTGACTTAAGCCAGTTTGTAGAAAGCCACAATGCACCAGGAGAAGAAAGTGTAGCAAAAGCTGACACAACAACAGTAGAGAAAAAAGATGTAAAGAAAATAGCATTTGCATGTGATGCAGGAATGGGATCATCCGCAATGGGAGCTTCCATGCTGAAGACACAACTTAACAAAGCAGGTGTATTTGTGAATGTAGACCATGTATCAATTCATCAGATACCAGAAGATGTCGATGTCGTTATAACGAACACGAATCTGTTAGAAGCAGCGAAGAAAGAAGCTCCGGCAGGCACAACGATCATTGAGATCAAAGAATTCCTGAATGCAGACGAACATAAAGCAATTGCACAAAGAATTAAGCAGATGATGGAATAGCAAGAAGATGAAGGAGCAGTCAATATGTTAATGTCAACACGTACGAAAGAGATCATTCAGATCATTATATTAGAACACGGATATATTACGATGAAAAAAATTGCGGATAAGATGAAGATTTCGGAACGAACAGTTTACCGCAATATGAATGAGATTTCGGATGTATTGGCAGAATACGATCTTACGTTAGAAACTGTCAGCAAAAAAGGAGTAAAAATTGTTGGCAGTGGTAAGAATCGTGAAGAATTAAAATTATATCTGGAAGCAGAAGTATATACACAAGTTGTCGAACCAAAGGAACGGCGTAATCGGATATTATTTGAGCTGATCCACAGTGAAAACTATATCAAAGCGGAAGCGTTGGCAATCGATCTAAAGACATCATTGCCAACCATAAGAAATGATTTAAAGAAAATATCTGAGTTATGCGAATCGTATCAGATTGAATTAGTTCAGAAAAAAGGTGAGGGCATCTATTTAAAGGGTCATCAGAAAGAACGAGACTGCTTACTTGTAAATATCTTAAGAGAAACAATTGAAATTGAAAGATTGTTATCATGGATGGATGGGAACACAGAAAGTTTCCATCCTTTCCTGCTTGATATTGAAGAAAAATACGGTTATGCTGACATGATTAAGAGATGCCATAAATCCCTTCAAAACCTCAACATGGATTTTGAAGAAGCAGGATATTATATGGAAGATGGAAGTTATCTTGAATTTGTTATTTTGACAGCACTGATGATTCGAAGAAATCAAATGGGAAAGAGCAAAAAAGAAATAAATCAACTCGATGAAAATATCAGCAAAGAAGAGAAACAGCTTACAAAACGTGCGATACAGTACTTAAAAAGAGAATTTATGATTGATTTTAAAGATTATGATCATAAAGAACTGTGTCATATGATCCATATATTAAGTATGCCGACTTTATCGAAAGAATTAACCGCACAAACTTATGAATTACGTGGAAAAGTCCGTAAATTCATCGAACATGTAGAAGAAGAAATGGGCATTTATCTAAGCCAGGACCAGAAATTGATGGATGGACTGGTAGCCCATATGGATAAAGCACTAAAGAGAATTCGAAGTGGAATGAGTATTTCTAATCCGATTATCCGTGAGATAGAAAAAGATTATAAAGAACTCTTTCAGATTATTAAAAGAAGTGCTCGTCTTGTATTTTCGGAAGATTATTTTCCAGAAGATGAGATTGGGTATCTGGTGTTATATTTTGCAGTATCCTTAGATAATATTACAAAGAAAACATTTCGAATTCTCGTAGTATGTTCTAGTGGAATGGGATCATCTAAAATGCTGGCAAGCCGATTAGAACGAGAAATTCCAGAGATTTATGTACGCAAAATAGTTTCATTGATCGGTCTTGGAAAAGAAGATTTGAGTGATTATGATCTGATTTTATCAACGATTCCATTGTATCTGGATCAGGAAATGTATCTGAAAGTTTCTCCATTACTAAATCCTCAGGAACTAGCTTTGGTAAAAGAAAAGATTCGTCGTCATAAACATAAAACATTGCGAAGGATTGAAGAAAGAGGAAAAGATGCCGAACGTTGGGAGAAGATGAATGGAATGCTTGCGTTAGCAAGACTGAATCAGTTTACACAGCAGGCAATGAAGATCATTGAGAATTTTACAATCTTATCATTTTCAAAAGATGCGTCAGAAGAAGATGTTGTGGATAAGATTGGTGAAATCTGCAAGAATTGCGGATTTGAACTTGTAAGAGAACAAAATGAGATAAATCAAGGAAAATCAATGGAATCTTATTTTGTGATACCGGCAACTAAGGTCAGCTATTTTGAATATTTTTCAAAAGATGTCAAAGAAGTGATGCTGATGGTATGTTATTTTAAAGGAGAAGAAGTTTATGATTGGAATTCAGAAGAAATGATCAAATCAATGGTTGTTATGGTCTATCCTGAAGAAGTGAATGATTTAGAACGAGAGATCATCAATAATATTACTGATCTGATCATTGAAGATAGCAATATGATTGATCTGATAGAAAAAGGTGATAAAGACGGAATTTGTCAGAGCCTGAGTTTTCAATTTATGGAATATATCAAACATATCATGTAGAGAAAAATCCTGTAGGGCAGGATTTTTCTCATTTGTTGAAATATGACTTTTTTTACCACTTGTGCATAAAAAATATAGGATAATCAAAAAAAATATGATATACTAAAAACTACTTATACGAATTTATCAGATCAAAAGATCACATTTCGATAAAAGCAAAGATAAACAAAAACAGAAAAGGAAGTGTATCATGGAAGAGTTAAAGAACATCAAAGTAGCCCTCCTTGGTTCTGGAACTGTCGGAACAGGAGTATACAAACTGATCGAACGCCAGAGAGAAGAATTACCTCACAAAGTTGGTGCAGGTCTGACTGTCAGCAAAGTTCTAGTTAGAGACAAGAACAAGAAGAGAGACGGAATTGACCCTTCTGTATTAACTGACCAGTGGGAAGACATTATCACAGATGATGAGATTCAGATCGTAGTGGAAGTTATGGGGGGAATCGAACCAGCCCGTACTTATATTACAGAAGCTCTTCAGGCAGGTAAGAATGTTGTCACAGCGAACAAAGACTTAATGGCAGTGCATGGTGGTGAATTATTAGATATCGCTTCCCATAATGGATGTGACTTATTATTTGAAGCATCTGTTGCAGGTGGAATTCCAATTATCCGTCCATTAAAACAGTGTCTGGCAGGAAACTATATTTCAGAAGCAATGGGTATTGTCAATGGAACAACAAACTTCATTCTGACAAAGATGACACACGAAGGAATGGAATTTGATGAAGCTTTGGCACTCGCAACAGAATTAGGATATGCAGAAGCAGATCCAACAGCTGATATCGAAGGATATGATGCAGGACGTAAGATGGCGATCATGGCATCCATTGCGTTTAACTCTAGAGTCACATTTGATGATGTATACACAGAAGGAATCACAAATATCACAGCAAAAGATATCAAATATGCAGAAGCAATGGGATGTACGATCAAATTGTTAGGGGTAGCAAAGAACACAGAATCTGGAATTGAAGTACGTGTTCATCCAATGCTGATTCCAAGTGATCATCCATTGGCAACTGTCAATGATTCATTTAACGCAGTTTTTGTACATGGAGATGCAGTTGACGATGCAATGTTCTATGGAAGAGGAGCAGGAGAATTCCCAACAGCAAGTGCAGTTATGGGAGATATCATTGATGTCGCACGTAATATTCAGTTCTATTGCACAGGAAGAATCCATTGTACATGCTACAAAGACCTTCCAATCAAGAAGATCACAGAGATTGAAAGCAAATATTTCATGAGATTGTTAGTTGATGACAAACCAGGAGTTCTTGCTCGAATCGCAGATACATTAGGAAAGAATGAAGTAAGTATCGCACAGGTGATTCAGAAGAACAAGGTTAATGATATGGCAGAATTAGTTGTTATCACGGATCTTGTACTGGAGCAGAACTTTGCAGATGCTTTGGTTGAGATTAAGGGAATGGAACATACTCGTGAGATTTCTACAGTGATCAGAGTATATTAATTTGTACGACGGTAATGTATCGAGTATTCATAAAAACATAAATACCTGAAGACATTCTTGGTTACAATTTAGGATTCTCAAGACAGAGATGGTATGTTATATGGTATTAGTTTTTGATATAGGAATTAATAAACAGAAGCTTAAAAAAAGGACAATCCTATAGTAGTAAATTTCAATTCCATGTGATAGAATTAAGTAAAATAGAAACAACAAAAGGAAATCATTACATGGAAAAGGCGAGGGATGAGATGATTAAGATGAGCAGGGATGAAAGTGAAAGATAATCTTCTGTTAGCGAATACAAAAATGATTAGCCAATACCGTTAAATATACACACAGTGTAGTGGTTTGAATAACGTAAATTATTTGAATATTATAAAAAGAAATCATGTGTTGGCAACCGTACGGACACGTCTGCACTTAGCGAGTGGGTTGCTGACACATGATTTCTTTTTATAATATTCCACCAATAATTTCCGTCATCAAACTACAAATCACAATATATGATTCTGTATGATCAACCGAATTGACTGATACAAATAAGGCTTCAATTCATCAACTGAAACAGGCTCCCCAGTCAAAATAACATTATAGCAAGACCCTGCGACCATCTCGATGATCATATAGATCATAACTTCCGGATGATCAAATTCATGACCAGAATTCTTCAAAAGATCCATATAGATATCATAAATATTTCTCTGGGCATCATCGATCGGTTCTACCAAGGAATTCTTAAACATTCCCCAGCTTAGATGCTTGGAGATCAGTTTTAACAGAGTCGGATTAGCATTTAATGCTCCGATGACCTGGTCAACGATAAAGATTAGTTGGTCTTCAAAATGATCAATGGATTGTTTTTGAAGTTCCTGATAGGCGTGTTTAAATACTTCTGCAGATTTTTTGGCGATCAATTTATATCGGATGTCTAATTTATCTTTAAAATACAAATAAAAAGTACCCTTAGCAACGCCAGCTTCATTTACGATATCGGAGATGGAGGTCTTCTGGAATCCCTTTTCTGTAAACAGTTGGTATGCCGTATTCAAAAGGGCATCTTGTTTCTTTTTCTTATTTAATTCGACCTTTTTCATAGTAATTTCTCCTTTCATCTTCTTTAGTATAACGAAAAAATGACCAAAAGTCAAAAACTTTTAAGAAGTTTATTGACTTTTGGTCATTTTTGGTGTATACCATTATATAGATTAGAAAATGACTATTCGTCATAAATGTAAATGGGAGGATGCTATGATACAATTTGCAAAGAAATTAGTACATCATCGAAAATTCATCGTCTTCCTGGCTTTCATTTTATTGATTCCATCAACCATTGGAATCGTGAAGACAAGGATCAATTATGACATCTTAAGTTACCTTCCAGACTCTTTGGAGACGGTGAAGGGGCAGGATATCATGGTAGATCAGTTTGGAGCCGGAGCCTATTCGATGATCATTGTCGAAGATATGAATCTTCATGACGTACAGAAATTAAAACAGAAACTAGAGAAAGTCAATCACGTTGATAAGATCATCTGGTATGATGACATCGCTGATCTAAGCGTTCCCAAAGAGATGCTTCCTGAGAAAGTAAGGAAAGTTTTCTTTAATAAGAACGCAACAATGATGATCGCAATGTTTAAAGAAACAACATCATCTGATAACACGATGGAAGCAGTCACACAGATGCGTAAGATTGTTGGAAAACAGTGCTTTATCAGTGGCATGTCAGGGGTAGTTACCGATATTAAGAACCTGGTTATGCAGGAGATTCCAATCTACGTAACGATCGCAGCAGTACTTTCTCTGATCGTATTATTTGTCACAATGGAATCCTTTGCAGTTGCTTTTTTATTCCTGTTAAGTATCGGAATGGCAATTCTTTATAACCTGGGAACGAATATTTTCCTAAGCGATGTGTCCTATCTTACAATGGCATTGACTGCGATCTTGCAGTTAGGAGTTACGATGGATTATTCGATCTTCCTTCTGCACAGTTATGAGAGTAATAAGATCAGATTTGAAGGTGACAAAGAACGTGCGATGGCACATGCGATTTCGAATACATTTAAGTCCATTACAGGAAGTTCCGTTACAACGGTCGCTGGATTCGCAGCACTGTGCTTTATGACATTTGCATTAGGAGCTAACTTAGGTATCGTTATGGCGAAAGGTGTTATTATCGGGGTTATCTGTTGTGTAACAGTTTTGCCATCATTGATCCTGATCTGTGATAAATTAATTGAGAAGACACACCATCGTTCACTGATGCCAGATCTTACGAATGCATCACACTTTATCACAAAACATTATAAAACAACGATTGTAGTATTTTTAATTTTGCTGTTCCCAGCAATTTATGGAAATAATCATACAGAGATTTACTATAATATTGACAAATCACTTCCACAAAGCTTACCAAGTAATGTGGCGAATAAGAAGTTAAGTGAAGAATTCGGAATGAGTAACATCCATATGGTCATGATCAAGAACGGCATGAGTCAGAAGGAATTAAGCAATATGCAGAAAGAAATCGATAAAGTCGACGGAGTTGAATGGTGTCTCGGAATGAACTCCGTGATCGGTTCTAGTATTCCATCTGATATGATTCCTTCTTCCATGAAAGAAATGTTGCAAAGTGATGAGTATGAGATGCAGTTTATCTGTTCAAATTACAAATCAGCAACCGAGAAAGTAAATAAACAGATCAACGAGATCAACAACATTGTGAAGAAATACAGTCCAGGTTCTATGGTCATTGGAGAAGCACCATTGATGAATGACTTGGAGACAGTAACAAATGTTGACCTTAGAAATGTAAATATCGCGTCGATTGCGGCAATCTTTGTGATCATTTTAATTGTATTTAAATCCATTTCCTTACCAGTGATCTTGGTAGCCGTGATCGAATTTGCGATCTGTGTCAATATGGCAGTTCCATACTACACGGGATTATCACTGCCATTTGTTGCAAGTATCGTTATCGGAACGATCCAGTTAGGCGCAACCGTTGACTATGCGATTCTGATGACAAGCCGTTATCAGAAAGAGCGTATAAATGGCAAAAAGAAAATGGAAGCGATCCGTATTGCACATGAAACATCCATGCAGTCTATCATTACGAGTGGATTAAGTTTCTTCGCAGCAACGATTGGTATTGCGATTTACTCAAATATTGATATGATCAGTGCGATCTGTACCTTACTTGCACGAGGAGCTGTGATCAGTACCGTTGCCGTAATTTTTATTCTGCCGGCAATGTTTATGATATTTGATAAATTGATCTGTAAAACAACCCTCAAGATGGGTCATTTAGAATAGGAGAGCGATTGTTATGAGAAAAAGAAGATTATCGAAAGCATTAGCAATGTTTCTCGCTGCAGCTCTTACGATTCCGGCAGCAGTACCGGTAGCAGCCAGCGAGTCCACTGCAGATAAAGAAGAAACTGTATACGTAAAAACGGATGCGAATGGAGAAGAGAAAACAGTTATTGTCAGTGACTGGTTAAAGAACTTCTCAGGTGAAGCAAAGATCAAAGATGCCACAGATCTGACAGATGTTGAGAACGTTAAGGGAAATGAGACATATAAACGAGGCAAAAAAGACAACATTACATGGAATGCCAATGGAAAAGATATTTACTATCAGGGAACAAGTGATAAAAATCTGCCAGTATCCATGAAAGTCACATACTATCTGAATGGAAAAGAAATTTCACCAAAGAAACTGGTTGGTAAATCAGGAAAAGTAAAGATCTGTTATGAATATGAAAATCATTCCGCAGTAACCAAAACGATCAATGGAAAACAGACAACGATCTATACACCATTTACAATGATCACAGCGGCGATCTTAAATACGGATAATTTCTCTAATGTCAAAGCGACAAACGGAAAAGTTATCTCCGATGGTAACAAACATATCGTTATTGGGGTTGCAATGCCAGGATTAGCAGACAGCTTAAACCTTAAGAATACAAGTATTGGGTCAAACTTCGATATTCCAGAAGATTTCGAGATCACAGCTGATGTAGAAGACTTCCAGATGACAGTCACAGCGACAGTTGCGAATTCCGATACATTATCAGAGTTTGGTTTAGATGATGCAGGAGATTTAAGTGAATTAACAGATTCCTTAAAGGACCTTGAAAATGCGACAGATAAGTTATGCGATGGTTCTGGAGATTTAGTAAAGGGAATTGAAAAATTAGTCACAGCCTCTGGAAAATTAAAATCAGGAACAAAACAGATCGCAGTCAGTTCCAAACAGTTAGCAACAGGACTTGACAAACTGGTCAATGGATCTACAACATTAAAGAATGGAACCAGTCAGTTAGCGAAAGGAACAAGTGCTTTACCATCATCTACAGAGAAATTAGATAATGGAGTGAGACAGATTCTCAAGGAACTGCAGAATAGTACACCAAGCGAAAGTGATCAGGCAAAATTACAGTCTAACTTACAGAGTGCACAGACAGGAATCACAAAAGAATTAATGAATATTAAGACACAGACAGAAAGTGTTGGTGTGTCAGCGAAGACGTTAGGTGCATTAGCAGAGTCTATTGGAGTATCAGCAGCAGATGTTGGAAATCAGGCAGGAGCAATTGGAGAATTTATCAAGAATAATTATATTTCTCTTACAGATGAGCAGAAAGCACAGCTTACAACGATTGCAGGTTCTTTAAAGACAGATGCAGAAAACTTAGGCGGTTATGCACAATCCGTAGGAGGTCAGGCAAAGAATTTAGGAACCTACGCAGGATCTATCGGAACAAGCTTGCAAGAAACACAGACAGACCTTCAGATCGTATCAGGATGCTTAACCCAGATTCAAAATCTGCTAACAAAGACAAAGACATCCACAGCACAGTTAGAATCTGCATTAAAACAGATCGCGGCAGGAACCGGACAGTTAAAGACATCATCTAAGACACTGGCATCTTCCATCAAGAAATTAGATGAAGGAGCCAAGACGTTAAACAGTGGAACAAAAACAGCAGCAAGTGGAGCGAAGAAATTAAGTAAAGGTGCAAAAACACTGGATAATGGAATGGGACAGATGACAACAGGAATTGCAACTCTGAAAAATGGAGCTGTTACCTTGAACAAAGGAATGTTAACCTTTAGAAAAGACGGTATTGAGAAACTTGTCAATACGATCAATGATGATGCAAAAGAAATCTTAGACAGAGCTGATGCAGTGATGGATGAAGGAGAAAACTATCAGACATTTACGAAGAAGGCTAGTGGAACGAAGGGTAGTGTGAAGTTTATTATTGAGACGGAAGAACTTGAGAAATAAAGATTATTTGTTATAATGATATGTGGTTTAGGACAGGAGTTTAGGCTCCTGTCTTTTTTAGTTTGATATTACAATTTTCTACAAAAAAGTAATTGTAAATTGTATAGTAGTAAATTTCAATTCCATGTGATAGAATTAAGTAAATTAAAAAGTACAAAAGGAAAGGCAAGGAAGCAAGAATTATATCGATGGGCAAAATTAATTTCAGCCAGTACTTGGGAAGAAGTCAGAGAAGAATCTGAAGGAAATCATTACATGGAAAAGGTGAGGGATGAAATGATTAAGATGAGTCGAGATGAGAGTGAAAGATATTTATATCTGAGAGAACAAATGGCAATCAGGGATAAAGCAAGCCAGTTGCGAAGTGCAGAGAAGCGTGGAAGACGAGAAGGGGAATTATTAAAGTTAATATTACAAATACAAAAGAAAATTCAAAAAAATAAAGAGTTACATCAGATTGCAGATGAAGTAGAGGAAGAAGTGATCAAAATTCAACCAATTTACGAAGCAATCAAAGAGCATCCAGAAGCTGATAAAGAAGAGATTTATAAAATGTTAAAATAGAAAAATAAAATATGCGAATTTTCAACAAATCAAAAATTATAATCAGAAAATTCTTGACAAATAAAAAATCGACTCATATAATATAAACAAATATTTAACAAGTTAAAGTGATAAATCCGATGAACAAAAGTAAGTAGCTCATCAAACAGTCTTACAGAGAGTGACCGGTTGCTGGAAGGTCATAGATATGTGATAAGCGAATGGATTTGTGAGGAGCACAGAGAACTGTTTATGAAACTTAGTAACTGTCGCCGTTATCCCACGTTACGGGAACGAGATATAAAAGCTTTTTATTATCGAACAAAGCGGAGTATCTTAAGTGAGGAGAGATATTTTCTAAGATATTTTAACAAGAAGAGAAGATCAGAAGATATTTCTTGAATATGGGTGGCACCACGGTCTATCGTCCCTAGCAATAGGAACGATGGGCCTTTTTTATTTCATAGGAAATTTCGATGAAATCCCCCAATATGAACAAAGTCACCATTCATGCAAAACGGTCCTATCTATAAATCATAGTATACAGATATATAAACTATGAAAAATGAAACCACGGCGATAAATTTTGATCAGGAGGCAGATATGTTATATCCGACATTAAACAAAGTTGAAGAACTATTAAAAGAATATCAGATGGTACCTGTATTTTACGAAGTACTGGCAGATTATATGACACCGATCCGTATGTTCCAGGCACTGAGAAAAGAAGGAACGCCATGTTTCATGCTTGAGAGTGTGGAAAATAAAGACCAGTGGGGAAGATATTCCTTTATCGGGATCAATCCTAAGTCAGAGATCAAGATTTCAGGAAAAGAATTAGAAGTCGATGGAGTAAAGCAGGAAGAAGAATTCAAGATGAGTTATCTAAGTGATCTGATTAAGAAATATAAATCTCCAGTTATGGAAGATTATCCAAAATTAACTGGAGGGTTGATCGGATATTTTGGATATGACATGATCCGTCAAGTGGAAAAGAAATTAACAAATGTACCAGAAGATGATCTGAAGATGCCAGAATGCCACTTATGCATGTACGATGAGATCATCGCATTCGATCATTTAGCAAACAAAGCTGTGATCATCCAGAACATCCACAAAGGTGATAATATCAAACAAAAATATGAAGAATTAGAAGATAAAGCAGAATTGATCCTTCACAAGATGGAACGTCCGGTATCACTTTCCAAAGACAGATTTACACCTGCGAAGGCAGAAGTAACATCGAATCTTACAAAAGAACAATACGAAGCGAACGTAAAGAAAGCTAAAGAATATATCAAAAACGGTGACATTTTCCAGGTGGTCTTATCCCAGAGATTTGAGGTAGAGACAGATGTTGATCCATTTGATGTCTATCGATGCTTAAGAACATCAAACCCATCTCCATACCTTTACTTCTTTGATTTCATTGACTATCAGGTGGTTGGAGCTTCACCAGAGAAGTTAGTCAGTGTCTTAAATGGAATTGTAGCAACCAAACCGATCGCAGGAACGGTTCCAAGAGGAAAGACAAAAGAAGAAGATGATATGTTGGTAAGACAGTTAGTCAATGATCCAAAGGAAAGAGCAGAACATACGATGTTAGTCGATCTTGGAAGAAATGATGTCGGAAAAGTCAGTAAGTTTGGAACTGTAGAAGTAAAAAACTTTATGACCGTTGAAAAATATTCCAAAGTTACACATTTAGTTAGTGATGTACAGGGAGAATTAAGAGATGATGAAAATCCGATCAACGCACTGATGAGTGTTCTTCCGGCAGGAACATTATCCGGAGCACCAAAAGTAAGGGCCATGGAGATCATTGATGAGCTGGAAAATAAAAAACGAGGTGTTTACGGTGGAACCGTTGGATATCTTGGATTTGATGGAAATATTGATACCTGTATTGCAATCCGGACCGTCGTATTTAAAGATGGAAAAGGATATGTGCAGGCAGGAGCAGGAATCGTCAATGACTCTGTTCCAGAGAAAGAATTTATGGAGACAAAGAATAAAGCATTAGCCGTTGTAAATGCAGTGAAGGAGGCAGCAAGGTTATGATTTTAATGATAGATAATTACGATTCATTTACCTATAACGTATATCAGTACATTGGATCTTTGTATCCACAGATTCAGGTTGTAAGAAACGATGAAATAACGATTGATGAGATCAGAAACTTACAAAATCTAGAAGCACTTGTTATCTCACCAGGACCTGGATATCCAGACAGTGCAGGGATTTCAAAAGAGGCAATTAAAACATTCGGAAAAGAAATCCCAGTCTTGGGAATCTGTCTGGGACATCAGGCGATCGGAGAAGTATATGGCGGAAAAGTCGTTCCAGCAAAAGAATTGATGCATGGAAAAATGAGTGAGATCACAATCAATAACAAGAATCCTTTATTTGAAGGATTAGAAGATAAAATATATGCAGCAAGATATCATTCACTGATCATCGACGATGAGACATTTCCAGAAGATTTAAAAGTTATCGGAAGAGATGAAAAAGGACAGATCATGGCAGTATGTCATAAAGAATATCCAGTCTATGGAATTCAGTTCCATCCAGAATCGATCTTAACTGAAATGGGAATGAGGATCTTAGAAAACTTTTTAACAAACATCGCAGGAATCAGACTTGGAGATTCTAAAAAGGAGGAAACTATGAGCGCAGTCAATCAGGAAACATTAAAACCATTTTTAACAAAGATCGTGGAAGGAAATCATTTAACAGAAGAAGAAGCTTATAAGGCCATGGACTGCATCATGTCTGGAAATGCGACAGATGCTCAGATGGGAAGTTTCCTGACGGGTCTTCGTATGAATCATGAAACACCAGAAGAGATCACAGGATTTGCCAAAGTGATGAGAGCAAAAGCAGCGATCGTGCCAGAAGAAACAGAAGCGATCGATATCGTAGGAACTGGAGGAGACCTTGCAAACAGCTTTAATATTTCCACAACATCTGCATTTGTCATTGCAGCAGCAGGAGCAAAAGTTGCGAAACATGGAAATAGAAGTGTATCCTCAAAGAGTGGTGCAGCCGATGTCCTAGAAGCATTAGGAGCAAAAATCGGATTAACACCAGAAGAAAGCAAGAAATGTTTGGATGAAGTTGGAGCAGCCTTCTTATTTGCACAGACACATCACGGATCTATGAAATATGCCGGACCAGTCAGAGCACAGCTTGGGGTAAGATCTGTATTTAATATCTTAGGACCTTTAGCAAACCCAGCAATGACAAACTATATTGTTCTCGGTGTTTATGAAAAAGAGCTGGTTCGTCCGATGGCAGATGTTATGAAGAATCTTGGAGTTAAAAGAGCCCTGATCGTATATGGAGACGACGGATTAGATGAAATCTCAATCTCATCCACAACAAGTGTCTGTGAGATCAATGGAGATGAGATCAAAGAATATACGATCGATCCAGAAGAATTAGGATTAACACTTGCCAAGAAAGAAGATATTGTTGGTGGAACAGCAGATGAAAATGCGATCATTACAAAAGATATCCTAACTGGAAAAGAACAGGGAGCAAAACGAGACATCGTTTTATTAAATGCAGGAGCAGCCCTTTATACGATCGGAAAAGCAGAGACGATCAAAGATGGAGTGAAACTGGCAGCCGAGATGATCGATTCTGGAAAGGCAAATGAGAAATTAGAACAGTTTATTGCATACACAAATGTAAAATAAATGAGGTGGAACATGATCTTAGATGATATCGTAGAAAAAAGAAAAGAACAATTACAAAGAGAAAAAGACAATATCGAGCCGCAGGATATGAAAGAGATGGCATTAAATTCTAAGAATAAAAATCATGGATTTAAAGAGGTCTTAAAGAAATCTGGATTATCCGTGATCTCAGAAGTTAAAAAAGCATCTCCATCCAAAGGTGTGATCGCAGAAGATTTTCGCCCAGTAGAGACAGCCATTGCCTATGAAGATGCAGGGGCAGCATCCATTTCCTGCTTGACTGAAGAACATTATTTTAAAGGTGGCAGCAAATATTTTGCGGATATCAGAGCTAAGGTAGATATCCCAATGTTAAGAAAAGATTTTATTTTCGATGAATATCAGATTTATGAAGCAAAAGTCTTAGGAGCCGATGCAATCCTTCTGATCGCAGCAATTCTTTCTGAAGAAAAGATAAAGGAATTTTATGATCTGGCAAAAAGTTTAGAGATTGATTGTCTGGTAGAAGTTCATAACGAAAAAGAATTAAAGAAAGTCGTTGCATGTGGATGCGATATTATCGGAATCAATAATCGGAATTTAAAAACATTTGATGTTGATCTAAATACAACAAGTAAACTTGCTCCACTTATTCCATACGAAGCAGTATTAGTTTCCGAAAGTGGAATGAAGGATGAAAATGATATGAAAAATGTCAAAGAGCAAGGAGCCGATGCAGTTTTGATTGGTGAAACATTTATGAGATCCGATAACATCAAAGAAACAATGAAACAGTTACGGAGCTGCCTATGATACAAAATCAGATTAAAGAACAAAGTCTGAAAGTGAAGATGTGCGGCATGCGCAGAAAAGAAGATATCGCATATGCAAATGAAGTAAAACCAGATGCAATTGGATATATTTTCTTTTCAAAAAGCAAGCGTTATGTCACAGGCCAGCAGGCAAGAGAACTTGATCAAAACTTAGATCAAAAGATCTTAAGTGTCGGAGTATTCGTCAATGAAACAATTGAGAAAGTTACAGAAATCGCCAATGAAGTTCCATTAGACGTGATCCAGTTACATGGCGATGAAGATGTTATTTATATTGAACAGTTAAGACAGCAGACAGATAAAGAAATCTGGAAAGCGGTCAGAGTGAAAGATACAAAAGACATCAAGGAAGCCCAACAGTTTCCAGTTGATAAACTGTTACTGGATACATTTACAGAAGAAAAAGATATGTATGGAGGTACCGGAAAAGTAATGAATTACGACCTGATTCCAAAAGAAGGAATCAGAAAACCATTTTTCATTGCAGGCGGGCTTCACAGTAAAAATATAAAAGAAATCACAAAAAAAGTTCATCCATACGGGATCGACATTTCCAGTGGAATCGAAACGGATGGATACAAAGATTTGAAAAAAATGAAAGAAATCATGCAGATAACAGGAGGAAGACATGAATAAAATAGGAAGATTTGGAGAGTACGGTGGACAGTATGTACCAGAAATTGTAATGAACGCGGTAAACGAGTTAAATGAGGCTTATGAAACATACAAAAATGACCCAGAATTCTTAGCTCAATTACGTCAGTTATACAGAGATTACGCAAACCGTCCATCTCTTTTATACTACGCAGAGAAGATGACAAAAGATCTTGGAGGGGCAAAAGTATATTTAAAACGAGAAGATTTGAATCATACAGGTGCCCATAAGATCAACAATGTATTAGGTCAGATCTTACTTGCAAAGAGAATGGGGAAAAAAAGAATCATCGCAGAGACAGGTGCAGGACAGCACGGAGTTGCTACAGCGACTGTTGCAGCATTATTTGATATGGAATGTGTTGTATATATGGGAGCAGAAGACGTGGAACGCCAGAGTCTGAATGCATACCGTATGGAACTTCTTGGAGCGAAAGTTCATGCTGTAGAGAGTGGAACAAGAACTTTAAAAGATGCCATTAACGAGGCAATGAGAGACTGGGCTACAAATATTGAGACAACATTTTACTGCATCGGTTCTGTTATGGGACCTCATCCATATCCAACGATGGTTCGTGATTTCCAGAAGATCATCGGAGAAGAGACAAAAGAACAGATGAAAGAAATCGAAGGAAAACTTCCAGATGCTGTATTTGCTTGTGTAGGAGGCGGATCGAATGCAATGGGAATGTTTTATGACTTTATCCCAGATGAAAGTGTCAGACTGATCGGGGTAGAAGCAGCTGGAAGAGGGATTGATACGTTAGATCATGCAGCAACGATCGCAAAAGGAAGTAAAGGTATTTTTCATGGAATGAAGAGTTTGTTCTTACAGAACGAAGAAGGCCAGATCGATCCTGTATACTCTATTTCAGCAGGACTTGATTATCCGGGAATCGGACCAGAACATGCACATCTTCATGAAATCGGAAGAGCAGAATATGTGAGTATCACAGATGAACAGGCAGTCAAAGCCTTTGAATATTTATCCAAAACAGAAGGAGTGATCCCAGCGATCGAATCATCTCATGCAGTTGCAGCGGCAATGGAGATCGTTCCAACAATGAGTAAAGACCAGTCAGTCGTTATCTGTCTGTCTGGCCGTGGAGACAAAGATGTTTATCAGGTAGCAAGATACAGAGGAGTGCAGTTAGATGAAAATTAGAGAAACATTTGAGAATAGAAAAAAGAATGGGCAAAAAGCATTAGTAACTTACATCGTATCTGGAGATTATGGGTACGAAACAACAAAAGAAAATATCAGAGCTATGGTAAAAGCCGGAGCAGATGTGATTGAGATCGGTATTCCATTCTCAGATCCGATCGCTGAGGGTGTTGTCATTCAGGAAGCCAGCCAGCATTCACTTGCAGGTGGTACAACACTAAAGGGAATCTTTCAGATGGTAAAAGAATTAAGAGAAGAGATCAAAGAAACACCATTTGTCATGATGATGTATCTCAATACGATCTATCGTTTTGGAACCGAAAGATTCTTTGATCTTTGTAATGAATGTGGGATTCAGGGTGTCATCGTGCCTGATATGCCATACGAAGAAAAAGACGAGATTCAGGGCGTGGCAACAGCTCACGGAGTTGACAATATCAGTCTTGTAACACCGACATCTCATGACCGTATCGCAATGATCGCAAAAGAAGCAGAAGGATTCTTATACTGTGTATCCTCCATCGGAGTTACAGGAACAAGAAGTGAATTTACAACAGATTTTGATGAATTCTTCGGTGTGATCAAGAAGAATGCAACAATTCCTTGTGCAGTGGGATTTGGTATTTCAGGACCAGAACAGGCAAAGAAAATGAGTACATACTGTGATGGTGTCATTGTCGGAAGTGCGATCGTCAAATTGATCAGTCAATATGGTAAAGAAAGTCCTGAAAAGGTTTATGAGTTTACAAAGAGCTTAAGAGATGTATTAGATGAATAAAATGATCGTCAAATGATATTACGTGAAAATTACAGCAATCAGCGAGGGTTGTTGTAATTTTCTGCATTTTTTTGTAAAATAAAACTAATGGCAAAGAAAGGAAGAGATAGATCATGTTATCAAAAGAAGTAGTAGAATTATCGAAACAGCATTCTATTATCCGTGATATTTTCGAATATGGAATGAAGAGAGCAAAAGAAGTCGGAGCAGAAAATGTATTTGATTTCAGTATCGGGAATCCAAGTGTTCCAGCACCAAAAGAAATTGATGAGACAGCACTTCGCCTGTTAAAAACAGCAGATCCAGTGGATATTCATGGATATACAAGCAATGCTGGAGTACTGGAAGTAAGAGAAAACATTGCCAAGTCTTTAAATAAAAGATTTGATACAAATTATACAGCAGCGAATATTTTTATGACGATCGGAGCGGCAGCAGCCCTTGGTATCTGCTTTAAGACATTAGTTGATGGGCCAGAAGATGAAGTTATCACATTCGCACCACATTTCCCAGAATATGCAGTATATGCACAGGGAGCAGGATGCAGATTAAAGGTCATTTCTGCAGATACCAGAGCATTTCAGATTAATTTCGAAGAATTAGAAGAAACGATCAGTGAGCATACCAAAGCAATCTTGATCAACTCTCCAAACAACCCATCCGGAGTTGTTTATTCCAGAGAGACGATTGAGAAATTAGCTGCATTATTAGAGAAGAAACAAAAAGAATATGGACACAGCATTTACATTATTTCCGATGAACCATACAGAGAGATTGCGTATGATGGATTTGAAGTGCCATATGTTCCACATTTTTATAACAATACATTAGTAGCATATTCTTTTAGTAAATCCTTATCACTGCCGGGAGAACGTATCGGTTATATCGTAGCACCAAATGAAGCAGAAGATTTTGAACAGTTACTGCCAGCGTTTATCGCATCTGCACGTTTACTTTCTTATGTCTGTGTGCCAACCTTATATCAGAAAGTTGTTGGAGAATGTGTAGATTTAACTTCTGACCTTTCAATCTATCAGAAGAACAAAGATTTATTCTATAATGCATTAGTGGATATGGGATATGAATGTGTAGAACCAGGTGGAGCTTTTTATTTATTCCCGAAAGCATTAGAAGAAGATGCCAATGCATTTTGCGAGAAGGCGAAAGAATATGATCTGTTGATCGTACCTGGGGACAGCTTTGGATGCCCAGGATATGTGCGTATTTCTTACTGTGTACCAACAGAACGTATCGAAAAAGCCCTTCCATTATTTAAGAAACTGATCGATGACTATCGCAAATAAGCCAATATAGATAAAGGAGACTTTCAATGAACAGCTGGAGAGACAATGTACGAAAAGTAGAACCTTACACACCGGGTGAACAGCCAAAAGAAGAAGGTGTGATCAAGTTAAATACAAATGAAAACCCTTATCCGCCATCCGATAAGATCAAGGAAGCGATGAGTGGGATCAAGAATCTGCGCAAATATCCTGATCCTGCAGCAACTAAATTGGTAGAAGCGATCGCTTCTTATCATGGATTTGATAAAGAAGAAGTATTTGTCGGAGTTGGATCTGATGATGTGCTTGCCGTTGCATTTATGACATTTTTTAACGGTAAGAAACCAATCTTCTTCCCAGATATCACATATTCCTTCTATCCTGTATGGGCAGAATTATTCGGAATACCATACGAGAAGAAAGCAGTCAATGATGCATTTGAGATTCAGAAAGAAGATTATTACGCTGAAAATGGCGGGGTGGTATTCCCAAATCCTAATGCACCAACAGGCGCATTTTTATCTTTAGAGGTTGTGGAAGATATCATCCAACACAATCAGGATGTTGTTGTGATCGTTGATGAAGCCTATATTGATTTTGGCGGCGACACAGCGAAAGAACTGACAAGAAAATATGATAACGTTTTAGTCGTTCAGACGTATTCCAAATCAAGATCTTTAGCAGGACTTCGTATCGGATATGCGATCGGTAACAAGGAACTGATCAAGGCAATGAATGATGTGAAATATTCCTACAACTCTTATACGATGAATGAGCCATCTATTGTTCTTGGAACAGCTGTCTTAGAAGATGAAGAATATTTCCAGGAGACAAGAAATAAGATCATTGATACAAGGGAATGGTTCCAGACTGAGATGAGAAAGATCGGATTTAGTTTCGCAGACTCCAAAGCAAACTTTATCTTTGCGACACATGAAAGCGTACCTGCCAAAGAGATTTTTGAAGCAGCGAAGAAAGCAAAGATTTATGTCCGTTATTTTGATCAGCCAAGAATCAATAATTATTTAAGGATTACAATCGGTACGAGAGAAGAAATGGAAACATTACTTGATTTCTTAAAAGAATTTACAGCAACAAAATAGAGATTGAATAAAAAAAGAAATTTTGAAAAATAAATTTCTTTTTTTATTGCAATTAACTGGAAAATATTGTATGATGATATGGAAATTATTTACATATGAAGACAAATGAGGGAAACAAATAAAATGGGGTTATGGCATGCGTTTTCATCCACAGAAAAGGAGAAGACCATGTTGAATGAGAAAGAATTTTATCAGTATGTAGAAGCGAATATTTTAAACTATCTTCCAGAGATGGAAGGAAAGAAAGTTATGGTGCAGAGGGTTAAGAGGAATAATCAGATATCGATGATGGGGTTGTCGATCGGAGAGACCAAGAATTATCTGGTACCAGTGTTGTATCTGGAGATATTTTATCAAAATTATTTAAGGGGACAGGAATTATCAGATACGATGAAAGATATCGCCAGAATTTATCGAGGACATCAGGTTGGATTTTATCTGGATGAGGATAAAGTTTCAGATTATGAGCATATTAAGAAGAATCTGTTTTATCGTGTGGTTAATTATGAGAAGAATAAAGAGATGTTAAAGTATACACCATACGAGCGGTTCTTAGATCTGGCAGTTACATATCGTTGGGCAGCATACCGGAATCATGACGGGATGGCGAGTGCATTAGTGAGGAACAAAGAGTTGCTGTTATGGGGTGTGACAAAGGAACAGATGATGAAGGATGCAAAGGAGAACACGGAGAAGATTTTCCCACCAGTGATGCGCAAGATTCAGTCTGTGATACCAGTAAAGATCACGGATATGGAGATTCCATTGTTTGTATTATCAAATGGAGATTATATGAATGGAGCATCCGTCATGCTTTATAAAGATCCACTGAGAGATTTCGCGAATTATATGGGATATGATCTTTATATTCTTCCAAGCAGTATTCATGAAGTGATCCTTTTACTGGATGATGAATATGTGCAAAGTTCAGAGGAACTACGAGAAATGGTTAGAGAGACAAACCGTATGGTTGTGGATCAGGAAGAAGTTTTATCAGATCACATATATCATTACGACAGAGAGAAAGATGAGATTAGAATTGCCAAGTAATAATTTGTAACGTATAATAGTTCATTAAGAGATGGAAAATGGTATGAAAATTCAAGAATATACTAATTACATCAGGGAGTGAAAAAATTATGAAACGTTGGGAAATTTATCTGGATATTATCATGGAACTGTTGGTCATATTAGCAGGTGCATTGCTTTTGATCTTTGTATTACCAAAAGCAATCGTATTTTTATGGCCATTTGTAGCAGGATGGATTATTTCAATGATGGCCCACCCAGTGATCGAATATCTGGAGAAGAAGGTAAAATTACCGAAGAAGTTCGGTTCTGCGATCTTGATCGCGGCAGTTATCACAGGAATCATAGTGGTTCTTTATTTTGCAGTCAGAGGTATCGCACTGCAGGTCATCGGATTTATACAGGATGCACCAGATATCCGTCATGAGATCATGAGACAAGGAATGATATTTCAGAAGAAGATAGAGCAATTTTTAAGTATTCTTCCACCATCTTTTGGAAAACAGTTTGATCAGTGGAGCGGATCGATCGGAGATCTTTTCAAGAAAGCGGCATCTTCTGCAGGAGATTATGGGGTAGCACATGCAGGTGGTGTTGCAAAGGGTGTGACAAGCGGTCTGTTAGGGCTTGTTGTTATGTTATTTGCAGCTTATATGTTTTCACTGGAACGAGAAAAACTCATAGCATGGTATGAAAAATGTATTCCAGGATTTGTGAAGCATAAGATCAATGTATTTATGAAGAACTCAGTTGGAGTCTTAGTAAGTTACTGCCTTGCGCAGTTAAAGATCATGATAGTGATCATAGCGATCCTTTGGATCGGATTTTTTATTGCAGGGATTGGACATTCTTTTATCTATTCGGTATTAGTAGGAATTGTCGATATATTTCCAATCCTTGGAACAGGGACTGTGATCATTCCATGGGCAATATTTAAGCTGATCACAGGAGATATCAAAACAGCAGTTATCTTACTGATCATTTATGCGATCTGTCTGGTATTGAAACAGGTCTTACAGCCAAAAATGATGGGAGACAGTATGGGAATCTCAGCACTGACAACGATCTTTTTGATCTACGTTGGTCTGAAATTCGGAGGATTAGGAGGAATGTTATTAGCCCTGATCCTTGGAATGTTTGTGATCAATTTATACCGATTAGGAGTGTTTGACCGTAAGATTGCATTTTTTAAACGAAGATTTGAGATGCTTACGATCAACAGTGAGGAAGAAGAAAAGGAGAACAAGAAAGAATGAGTTATGCAGATCAGGTATTTATATCTATGTGCGAAGATATTTTAGAGAATGGAACTAGTACAGAGGGAGAGAAAGTCCGTCCGCACTGGCCAGATGGAGAGTCTGCCTATACGATCAAACAGTTTGGTGTTGTAAATCGTTACGATCTGTCCAAAGAATTTCCAGCATTGACTTTAAGAAAGACATATATTAAGTCAGCTATTGATGAATTATTGTGGATCTGGCAGAAGAAATCAAATAATGTAAATGATCTGAAGAGTCATATCTGGGATGAATGGGCAGATGAAGATGGTTCAATCGGAAAGGCTTATGGATATCAGATGGGTGTAAAGCACCAATACAAAGAAGGAATGATGGATCAGGTAGATCGTGTGATCTATGATCTGAAACACAACCCATACAGTAGAAGGATCATGACAAATATTTATGTCCACCAAGATCTTCATGAGATGAATCTTTATCCATGTGCGTATAGTGTGACATTTAATGTAACAAAGAAACCAGGACATGATAAGCTCACATTGAATGCGATCTTGAACCAGCGTTCTCAAGATATTTTAGCAGCAAATAACTGGAATGTTGTGCAGTATGCAGCATTAGTTTATATGATGGCTCAGGTATGTGATATGGAACCAGGAGAGTTAGTTCATGTGATCGCAGATGCACATATTTATGATCGCCATATTCCAATCATCAAAGAGATGATCAAACGAGAGACATATCCTGCACCGAAAGTAACGCTTAATCCAGAAGTCAAAGATTTCTATGAATTCACAACAGATGACTTTAAGATCGAAGACTATCAGGCAGGAGAACAGATCAAAGATATTCCGATCGCAATATAAGAAGGAGAAGGTAAGATGAATCTTATTGTAAATGCAGATAAGAACTGGGGAATTGGAAAGAACAATGAACTTTTAGTCCATATTCCAAATGATATGAAGATGTTTCGTCAGATGACAACAGGAAAAGTCGTTGTCATGGGAAGAAAAACATTAGAAAGCTTTCCAAATGGAATGCCGCTTCCAAAGAGAACGAATATTGTATTAACACATGATAAAGACTACGATGCAAAAGGAGCGATCGTAGTTGGAAGTAAAGAAGAATTGTTAGATGAGCTGGAAGAATATAAGGATGAAGATATTTTTATCATCGGTGGAGAAAGCATTTACCGCATGATGCTTCCTTATTGTGATACAGCTTATGTTACAAGAACAGACTTCGCATATGATGCAGATACTTATTTTCCAGATCTGGATGAGATGCCAGAGTGGAAACTTGTGAAAGAGAGTGAAGAAGAGACTTACTTTGATATTGAATATCAATTTCTTGTATATCAAAAATAATTCACTCTTTCAATGAATATTTTAAATATCAACTGCCCCGGGACCCATTCGCATTCGGATTCTCACGTAGCTGTACTAAGCTCATGAATGATCTTACGATCATCCATTCGCTAAGTGCAGACGTGTTCATACGGTCCCGGGGCAGTTGATATTTAAAATATTTTAGCTGTAGGTTATTAGCAGAAGCAAGGTATGGAGTGTGGGGCTTTGGAATATATGTTATAATGAAACCGATTAAGATAAATGATTGAAGTTTTGGAAAGGATGAGAATTAATGAATCAATCAAAATTGAAATTAACTACGATAATTGCATTGACAGCGTTTACAGTTGCTGTGATTCCAGTTTGTTTACAGAGAAAATCTGCGAATGCAGCTTCGAAATATACTTATAAAAAAGGCTTTACTTATGAGAAGATTTCTCCGAACATTGAAAAGAGAATCACGGGAAAATCTTATCGTAAGAATAATAATATTAAATTGTCTGATTTAAGATATGTACAGGTTCTTCATTATGGTTTTGATGGGAAGGTAAAAGAGGGTGAGTTGATCGTTAACAAGAAGATCGCGAAGAAAACGGTCAAGGTTTTTTATGCTCTTTATCAGAAGAGGTACAGAATTGAGAGAATGAGATTGATCGATGATTATGGTGCGAATGATGAGAAGTCTATGGCTGCAAATAATACCTCTGCGTTTAATTATCGTGTGATCAGTGGAACAACAAAGCTGTCCAACCATTCTTATGGAATGGCTATCGATATCAATCCAAGGATCAATCCGTGGGTCAAAGGAACTAAGGTATCACCGGCAAATGGGAAGGTGTATAAACAGAGAAAGACGTCAAAATGTAAAGGAAAATATAAGAGATATATGATCCATAAGAATGACACAGCTTATAAGATCTTTAAGAAATATGGATTCAGCTGGGGTGGTGAGTGGAGAAGCTCTAAGGATTATCAGCATTTCGAAGTGAATAAATAGAAATGAATCAATAGTTGATCATCAAAACCCCGCTCTCGCTCGGATTCGCACGTAGCTGTACTAAGCTCTTGGCAGGTCTTGCGACCTACCACTCGCTAAGTGCAGACGAGCTCATACGGTTTTTGATGATCAACTATTGATTCTGGAAGATTGTTGGCTATAACATGTATTGGTTTAAAGATTTAACATAATTGAACTGCGAATA
>ERZ894232.615-NODE-615-length-45449-cov-41.666718_pt1 | contig 45449 bp, 49 predicted proteins | sample MGYA00380296_ERZ894232 | MGnify/ENA primary metagenome ERZ894232 (study PRJEB32331, sample SAMN06328433) | human gut metagenome | biome: human gut microbiome; feature: stool | host: Homo sapiens | collected 2014-08-14 ...
TAAAAATATGCTCCTCATATGATAGATTTTTGGATATTTCCATTGTCTACCATATAGGGAGCATATCATTTATGCGGGTTTTCTGGGTGTTCGGAAGATGTGATCGGTGAGCAGAATGACGCAAACGGTGTGTAAAATGACGCCTTTGGTGAGTGAAATGACGCCAATCGGTGAGCAAAATGACGCGGTTGGTGAGCAAAATGACGCAAACGCCGAGGACTTAACTTCTTCAAATAGGTGCCACGAATGGTGTAATTCATCCTGGCTACAAATCTGGTAATCCGCAATGGCTACTGTAATTTTCTTTTACCTCTTCCAGATCCATTGCCTCAAGCAGAAAAATACTCATCTGGTGCCAGTCAGGCGTGGATGATTCAAGCTATTTTCTCAAGCTGCTCTTTCTTAAGCCTATATACAGAAAAATCCCCGTCATAGACGAGGATGCTTTCCATATTCGTATGCAAGATCCGACTCAGGATCAAAAGATTATCTACAGTGGGAAGGCTGTCTCCGGCAAGCCATTTGTAAACTGCCCGTGGACTTTCAAATCTCATCATCTCCTGGATATCCCTGACGGAATAACCATGTTCCACCATCATCTTCCGGATTTTTCTTCCGGTTTCCTTTTGTTTGATTGCAACACAGACTGCTTTTCTCATACAGGTCTCCCTTCAAAGCTAAAAGATTCCCATCCAAATATACATATCCGTATTGTAGCACAGCATTTTGGAAAATGCTAAGGACAAATTTCTTACATTTTCACATCAACCGACTTCTCCTGCAAGTTCATAAATTTCATGCAGAGTTCTGGATAATCGGTATATCCCATTAACAGCATCTTTCTTTTCAGTTTTTCCATTGCTTCCAAAAAGGCTGATTCTTGTTTCCTTTGAAGTTTCACTTCAATTACCACATAAGGCGAATCCTTTTTGATGAATTCCCGTCCAAAATAAACAGGTATTTTCTTTTCTATGAAAAGCTGGTCTGCCAGATAGCCTTCTGTGTCCACAATGAAATAGGTTCTTCTCCACGGAACCCAACTGCGAAGTCTAAAGTAATTCTGATACTCCATATTTCTCCTCAAATGCGGCCTGAAACCATGCCATTGCCGCCGTCCGGAACCCATACCATAAGATCCCGGATAATGGCTTTCGCGGACGGAAAAAAACGAACATCTTCGTTAAAATGTATTTTCTGCAATCCAATTCTCTGAACATTAACGTATACAGGATAACAACGCAAATAACGGAAAACATCCACATTTAACCTTAACTGCTTTTTATCAACAAGTAGTTCCGCCCGACTGGAAAAAGATCAATCGATCTCGATTTCCATTGCCATCGTTGTATTTACCAGATCCAGCGCTGTTTGAGCCTTTGCAAGCTCGTCGGACACGCTTTGATAATCAGCTTTTGCAGCTTCGATATCGTAATTGGCATACCGGTAATCGATAATCTGGCTTCCCAATCCGGACACCTTCGCCCGTTCTTTTGGGAGGCAGCTGCTCATCATAGCCAGCTTTTGTTTTCTCCTGCTCAGCTGTGGGATGTAAACCAAAAGCTGATCAATCGTCATTCCGAATCCCGCCACTTCCGTAGTGGAGTTAAAACAATTCAAAGAATGTTTTACCATGCGAATTTTTGCCTGCAGCTCATCCAGCTTCCTCTGAGTATCCGTATAATCGTATGCTGGCCGTACAGATTCAATGTCCTCGCCAATTGCCGCATTGAACTGCCGGGTTCTTACTTCCTGATCTTCCAGGTTTTCTACCTCCTCGTTCAGTTTTCGAAGCAACTTTGCAGCTTCTGCCGATGTATATTTCATAACTTCCTGCCTCCTTTTTTCGTGTCTTATGTTTTTAATGATACAACAGTCATGCTCTGGTGTCCATGAACCTGTGGTTCAATTAGAGCTCACTTCCTTCTCAATAGAAGTCTGTAATGACAGCATACAGTCACGGCACAACATAAATCCATGCCACCACTGCCCTTCTTCCGATATGGAAATATCCCAAATTGGAACAATAGAATGACTTTTCTCACAGGAACTGCAAAATCCTCTGTTCTCACATTTTTCTATTCTGATCATTTCATGTTCCCTTCATTTTTCTAATATTTTATCATTGAAGCCACCAAAAGTCACGCAACCGGCAGGTGAAAAAAGAACTTTCCACGCATAAACTGCTCTCGCATCACTTGTATGTCTCCCTTAACTATGCTAGACTAAAAAATAGTTCCAAAGATGCCTGTTGCTCCATGGAAACCAGAAAGAAGAATAAACTATTTATGACAGAAAAAGAAAAGGATAATATTTACTATATTTGCACTTCACTTGAATATCTTTCCAGAAGATTGAGCAGAATGGCAATTGGCGATTAACATTTTATTTCGAAGGACAGGATGCGCATCTCGTGGATTACCAGGACTATCATTAGAAGGAGGAACATGTATGATAAGCAGAAAACCAACTCATCCGGGAGTTGTCCTCTTGGAAGATGTTATAAAACCACTGGGGCTTACCATTACCGATGCAGCCAGAATGCTTGGTGTAAGCCGGAAAGCATTATCAGAATTTGTAAATGAAAAAGCGATGTTAAGTCCTGATATGGCAATTCGCATTGCAAAAGCGACAAACACATCGCCGGAAAGCTGGATGAATATGCAGCAGAAACTGACACTCTGGGAAGCAGAACAGCATCTTCCAAAGAATGTTATCCCATTTCGATCCGTACGGTCTGAAGAGGCTGCTGCGCTACAGATGTAAAAATGGCTCCACCATATTGATGGAGCCCCCTGTTCCAAAACAGCTTCTTCTGATCCTCATGTTGCAATTATAACAAAATTGGTATGGATTGTCTAACTATTTCATATAAATTGGTGTTTTTTTTCGTGTTTCTTCTTATTTATAGAAGAAATGCTTACCGCTACTTGAAGTCATATACAATCCTTCTGTTTTAATTATGGAAATCTTTTGCGTTTATTGGTAAAAAACAAGAGACCGGTTCAGCGTATCTCCTGCCAAGCGATCCCTCGTTAAATGATCGGCGCATTCTGCTATTTTAACTCCAATCCGTCCCGAAACGCCCTGCCTACCCGTTCTCCAAGAATTCTGTACTCATGATGTACCGGATCAAAGGTAATGGGCTGCAGTCTGTCGGGATCAATCTTTCCGTCCTTATCCAGAACACTCTCGTCCGCACTGACATTGACGATCTCGCCAATCAGCCGGCAGGTTTCCGGATCGTAGCTGACCAGTTTACATTCCAGCGCCATGCAAAGCTCCTTGATGATCGGAGCGTCCACGAATTTCGATTTCTCTGCATGAAAGCCGGCTTTTGCAAACTTGTCCGGCACATCGTTTCCGGACACAATCCCCACATAGTCACATTCCTTAATATACGCATACTCTGCCATGCTGACGGTAAACGCCTTTCTTGCAAGAATATTCTCTGTGGTTTTATGATCCGCACTGACACAGATGGAAATCTGCGTATCATCACTGATGCCGCCCCAGGCTGCATTCATCACATCCGGCGTGCCGTCCTCCCCGTAGGTTGCGATCATCAACACCGGCTGCGGGTAAGTCCATGGTTTTGCTCCAAAATTCTTTCTCATCGAAATCAATCCTCCTCATTAGCAATCTTAGTCTGCTCATTCAAAGCACTCTCATAATACCCAAGCGTCTCCTGGTCAAAGCATATCATCCGCACTTCCATGTCCGGATGGGCTTCCAGGAACTCAAGAATCGTCCTGACGGCAATTTCAGAAGCCGTTTCCAAAGGGAATCGGTAAACTCCCGTACTGATAGACGGAAATGCCACACTCCGGCATCCGTTTTCCACTGCAAGCCTCAGGCAGTTTTCGTAGCAGCTCTGCAAAAGCTGTTCCTCGCCCATGATACCGCCTCTCCAAATCGGTCCAGGCGTGTGGATCACATACTTTGCCGGAAGGCGGTATCCCTTTGTTATTTTGGCTTGTCCCGTTTCACAGCCGTGGAGCGTCCGGCACTCTGCCAGAAGTTCCGGCCCTGCGGCCCGATGAATGGCGCCGTCCACGCCTCCGCCGCCCAGAAGGCTGGTGTTGGCGGCGTTTACAATGGCATCCACTGGCTCTTTCGTAATATCTCCCAAAATGATTGTAAACATTGGATCACCTTCTTATTATAGATTGTTTTCGATTCTTCCGTTTTCTGTCAGTATACCACATTTTAATAGGAAAGAACACTCTCAGCTGCGGAGCACAGCAAACGCAGCTAAATTTTCTTTCAAATACTTTCGCTTCCAAAAAGTCGAATCTTTTCATTGTTTGAAAGCGACTATACGATTGCCAAAAGTACTCCCTGTTTCCGATACAATAGGAATCCGAAAATCGCAATTTTACCCTCTTGTTTCCGGTTTAATGGGAATTGCGTTTTTTCGATTTCGACTTCTTGTTTCCTTTGCAATAGGAAAATATTTTGAAATTTTACACCCTTGTTTCCGGTACAATGGGAAATTTTTCAAAAATGCCAATTTTCGTTCTTTTCCCATTTCAAACGGAAACAAGACGCATTTTTTGAAAAAATCGCAGTTCCATTTCAAAAAGAAACAGGCGTTTTCCGGATTTTTGGCTTTTCCTATTATAAAAGAAACCAGCGGCTGTTTAAAAACACTTTTCCCATTTTTCGTACCTGCTGCGACACAATATATTTTTCTGCGGAAAAGAGAAAAACCACAGCCAGTCAGGGTTTTCCAACTGTCCGTGGTCTTTTCCAGTTTATTATGATATGTGTGTTTTCGCTCTTTGTTTCCGTTATAATGGGAATGACGTTTTGAAAATTTCAGCCCTCCGTTTCCAATTCAAATAGGAAAACTGTGCCTAAAAACAGCTGTTTTTCAAATCCGCTGTTTCCGAAAAATATCCCTGTTTCTGATTGAAATGGGAATTAACATGTCTGCGGTCTTTCCCCTACGCCTCGTCAATGGCCTTTCCGATATCATGTCTCATATATTTATTGTCAAAATCAATCCACTCTGTCGCCTTGTAGGCGTTGGCTCTGGCCTCTTTCAGATCCGATCCTGTGGCGGTTACGCCCAGAACGCGGCCGCCGTTTGTGACGATTCTGCCGTCCTTGTCAAAGGCTGTCCCTGCATGGAAGACATAATAGCCGTCCTTGTCTTCGAAGCTCTCCAGCCCCCGGATAGGAAGTCCTTTTTCATACTTGACCGGATAGCCGTCGGAAGCCAGCACCACGCAGACTGCCGCGTTGTCCTCAAACTCCAGATCCATCTGATCCAGCGTGCCGTCCACGCAGGCCTCAAAGACCTCCACAATATCGTTCTTCATTCTCGGAAGCACCACCTGGGTCTCTGGATCGCCAAATCTGGCATTGTATTCCAGCACCTTCGGGCCGTTTTCTGTCAGCATCAGGCCGAAAAAGATGATTCCCTTAAACTCTCTGCCTTCCTGCTTCATGGCGTCTACTGTGGCCTGATAAATGTGCTCTCTACAGAACCGATCCACCTCTTCTGTATAGAAGGGGCTTGGTGAGAAGGTTCCCATACCTCCTGTATTCAGTCCCTGATCTCCGTCCTGGGCTCTCTTGTGATCCTGGGCAGAAGTCATGATTTTGATGGTATGTCCGTCTACAAAAGACAGCACAGACACCTCACGTCCTGTCATAAACTCCTCCACTACCATCTGGTTTCCGGCAGAGCCAAACTTTTTATCCAGCATGATGCTCCTGACGCCTTCCTCTGCTTCCTCTCTGGTATTGCAGATGAGAACTCCCTTTCCAAGAGCCAGGCCGTCCGCCTTAAGAACAATTGGCATCGGAGCCGTCTTTATGTACTCCAGCGCCTTTTCCGGATCGTCAAAATTTTCATAGGCAGCTGTAGGAATGCCGTATTTTTTCATTAAATCCTTGGAAAATGCCTTGGATCCTTCCAGGATGGCCGCATTCTTTCTTGGGCCAAAGATTCTGAGGCCTCTCTCCTCAAATACGTCCACAATTCCGCCCACCAGGGGATCGTCCATGCCGACCACCGTCAGGTCAATCTGATGTTCCACGGCAAAATCTGCCAGTTTCTTAAACTCCATGGCCCCGATGGGAACGCACTCTGCGATTCCTGCAATTCCTGCATTTCCCGGAGCGCAGTAAATCTTCTCTGCCTTTGGGCTCTGGGCAATTTTCCACGCAATGGCGTGCTCTCTTCCGCCGCTTCCCACGATCAAAATCTTCATATTTCTTCCCCTTCCAGACCTGATACTTCCTGTTTTAGCGTCCTATCTCAATCTCCCCATTGGCTATCATGTCGATGGCCTTTGGAAGCAGGATCCACTCTGCCTCCTCCATGACACGGCGCTGGAGAATCTCCGGCGTATCGCCTTCCTTGACCTCCACCGGCTTCTGCAGAAGAATCGGCCCTGTATCTGTCCCCTCGTCTACAAAATGCACGGTAGCTCCCGTCACCTTCACGCCCCGCTTCAAAGCCGCTTCGTGAACCTTCAGCCCATAGTAGCCGACTCCGCAGAAGGACGGAATCAGAGACGGATGGATATTGATAATGCGGTTTCTGTATCTCTGAATCATGGCCGCCGGGATGGCTACCAGAAATCCTGCCAGCACAATGAGATCCAGCTGGTATTCATTGACCTTCTCCAGAAAGGCCTCGTTAAACTGCTCTCTGCTCTCGTAGTCCCGGGGGGAGACGCAGACTGCCTCGATTCCGTGGTTTCTGGCCCGCTCCAGAGCGTAGGCGTTCCTGTTATTGCTGATAACTGCCTCCACCCTGGCGTTCCTGATCGTCCCGTTGTCAATGGAATCGAGAATCGCCTGCAGATTCGTGCCGCCGCCGGAAACCATAACTCCGACTCTTAGCATAAGGTAACTCCTTTTTCTCCGTCCTCAATGGATCCAATCACGTAAGGAGTATCTCCTGCCGCCTTAATAGCCTCCATGGCCTTCTCTGCATCTGCCGGATCCACTGCCACAATCATTCCGATTCCCATGTTGTAGGTGTTGTACATCATATCCTCGGCAATGTCGCCCTTCTTAGCTAACATCTTAAAGATAGCCGGAACCTCGTAGCTGTCCTTTCTGATCACTGCGTGGGTTCCCTCTTTTAACATACGGGGCACGTTCTCCTGGAAACCGCCGCCTGTGATATGGCTGCAGGCCTTTACAGTCACTCCCGCCTTTTTAAGGCTCTTTAAGGCCTTCACATAGATTCTGGTAGGCATTAAAAGGGCCTCGCCCAGCGTCTTTCCAAGCTCGTCGTAATAGGTATTTAAGCCCTCGCGGGTCAGTTCTTTCTCAAAGACCTTTCTGACTAAGGAGAAGCCGTTGCTGTGAACGCCGGTGGAAGCCATGCCGATGAGCACATCTCCTGCCTTTAAATGCTCTCCTGTGATCATGTCCTTTCTGTCGCAGACGCCTACTGCAAAGCCTGCCAGATCGTAGTCCTCCTCCGGCATCAGTCCCGGGTGCTCTGCTGTCTCGCCGCCGATTAAAGCAGCCTCAGACTGTAAGCAGCCCTCTGCCACGCCCTTTACAATCTCCGCAATCTTCTCCGGATAATTCTTGCCGCAGGCAATGTAGTCCAGGAAAAATAAAGGCTCTCCGCCTGCGCAGGCAATGTCGTTGACGCACATGGCCACCGCGTCGATTCCAATGGTGTCGTGCTTATCCATAATGATGGCCAGCTTCACCTTGGTTCCGCAGCCGTCGGTACCAGAAAGGAGCACAGGATCCTCCATATCCTTGAAGGCTGCCGCTGAGAAAGCTCCGGAAAAGCCGCCAAGGCCTCCCATTACCTCAGGTCTCATGGTTCCCTGAACATATTTTTTCATCAGCTCTACAGACTTATATCCAGCTTCAATATCAACTCCGGCGTTCTTATAATCCATTACGATTCTCCTCTTTTTTGCTTTTTGCGTTTCTTCAGTTCTACAGGCCGTAAACGTTTATTTCATCTGGGCTACATACTCCTTGTAGCCGATTTTGTCTAACTTCTCAGCCTTCTCCACAACCTCGTTTTTCATCTCCTCAGAGTATTTCTTTAATTTCTCAAGAAGCTCTGCGTCAGAAGCTGCCAGAATCTTGGCTGCCAGAATACCTGCGTTCTTTCCTCCGTTGATCGCTACCGTAGCTACCGGGATTCCGGACGGCATCTGGACGATGGAGTACAGAGAATCGACTCCTCCAAGATCTGAAGTCTTCATCGGCACTCCGATGACCGGCATGGGGAACAGAGCCGCGCACATGCCCGGCAGGTGAGCCGCTTTTCCCGCTCCTGCGATAATCACCTTGTAGCCTCTGGCCTCTGCGGATTTCGCGTACTCGAAGAATACATCAGGCTCTCTGTGGGCGGAAATCACTGTCATCTCAAACTCAATGCCCATTTTCTCCAGAAAATCTGCCGCCTGTGCCATAACCGGCATATCTGAGTCGCTTCCCATTACAATTCCTACTTTTGCCATAGTGAATTCTCCTTTTCCTTGTATTTTAACATTAGTAATTCTAATATTTATCAAGTTTTATCTTAGTTTTACTAATTAATAATACCTGTTTTATTTTCCCCCGTCAAGACGGCCGTTTATGAAATATACTTATAAGCAGATATGACCGCAGCTGTTTAACAGCCCTCCACAGTCTCCAACGGCACGTTCAGCTCCTCCGTTCCAGGCAGAACAAATCTTCCGTCCTTTATAATGCAGACAGCGCTTCCGTCGGCGTTTACCGCCTCCACGGTATCCAGCTCAGAGTACGGAATCGTAATGTCCGTATGGCATCCAAAGTAAGCCTTGGACAGGTCCTCTTTCCTTAAAATAGAAATCTCATTGTCTCTGGCTACCGCCTCTTTTCCGTCCGGATTGTAGACAGGCGTGTCCTCCGACCAGCTGTAGCAGGTGTCTCCCACTGCGAAATGAGGGCCTGTCTTCTCTGCTATGAGAATTGGAAAACGGTCGGAAATTCCATATTTGACTCCCACTGCGTAGGCAGTAGTATTGGTTCCCACTGCAAATTCTCCCATAGGAAGACTGTCGTGATTCTTTAAAATTACCTGCTTCACCAGCTTTCTGCACTCTTCCTCATCTGTGAAGTTTTCGCAGGTGTAGTCCACGGTTTTTCCGTTCTCAAAACGGATGCACAGGTTCTTAAACTGGAAATCGCCGATATAGACGTTTCCCACAAACAGCGTTCCCTCCGTTCCCTGAAGAACCGGAGAGGTAAAGACCTCGCCAACTGGGATGTTCACGTCCGCCACGCAGTTTTCAAACCGGGTCTGCTTCTCCGGATCCTTAAGCTCCATCAGGCTGATTCTCAGATCCGTCTTATTTTCCCCTCTTCCCGTCACTCTGGCGTAGGACGCCTGATCCAGGACGTCGATAATCGTCTGTTGAACCCGCTTGTACAGCTCATAGTCCAGAGTATTGATGCGGATGGTCTCCTCAAAAATCTCCCGGAACTGATCTCCAATCTGGGGAATCGGGAACGAGATGATCGTAAAGCTGGTCTCATCTCCCGGAATATAGCCGTCTAAAATCTGCATGGACTCGTTTGCGTAGGCGTGAACCAGCTTTTCCTGCTTTTCGCTGAGAGTAAAGGCCTCTTTCTTATTCTCCGGCTGAAAGCCCTCCTCCCCGAAGGTCTCCAGTACTGCCGGGCCGCCGTAGACAGCCGCCAGCGCCTTGTACTCCTCGTAAGCTACCCGGAGCACAGAAAGCTTTCTCTCCTTAAAGGCCTTATCCATGTACAGCGCATTGTCGTATCTGTGATCGTACTCGTACTGGCGGTTGGGAGAAAAGCCGAAATAGCCGTTGGTTCGGGACGCCGTCCGGTTCATGGTTCCCACTGCCGCCCGCAGAAAGATGGGGGAGAGCCCCATGGCCTCAAAGTTCTCTGCCGCATACCGCATCATACGCTCGAAGCCCAGCGGAAAACGCAGCTGCACCGTCTGCTTTTTGGAAAGATCTCTTCCCATGGCCTCGAAGCCTTTTCTGTAGCCCTCTGTGAAGGTATCGGCCATCTTTCTCACCGTCTCCTCGGGAAGCTCATTTAAGAAGGCGGAGATGGATCGTTCTGTATCAGAAATGTACTCGCCGAACTGGTAGAGATACCGCTCGTCTCCCAGATCGCTGTTCTTTATAATCGTTCCCGCAAAGTCCAGGGACGGATCGAGGGATTCCCGGATCCGGTAGCTTAAGGTCACGTCGCAGTAATCGCTGACAAACCAGTACAGAACAGATTTTAATTCCTTCTCCTCCGGCTCCTCCCCCTCGAACAGGTTGTAGACCTCGATGAATACCTCCTCCAGGATCGTCATATCCGTCAGCCTGCTCTCGTAGGCGTAGACAATCATTCCGCGGATCTCTGTGTAAAGGAAGGACAGATACGCTCCGTACTTCTCTGTCAGCTCCCGGCAGGCATAGGCCGGATTGGCAAAGCTTTCCTCATAATTTCCCGGCAGAATGTCCTCATACAGCCTGCGGTTCAGGCTGCGAAGCTCAGAAAGCTCTGCCTTTAAAAGCTCTCCCGACGCCTGGCGCTGAAATACCTCCTCGCACAGCAGAATAAACTCCGCTGTCTTCTTAAAATATCTTACAAACCGTTCTCCCGTGGTTTTCTCCAGAGGAATCTCCCTGATTCTGGCCGCCGCCAGCTCATGGCGCTCTCTCACCGCCTCGTTTTCCTCTCTGAATTTCTCTGTGTAGCAAACTCCCTTTTCGTAACGCATCCTATCACCCTTTCAATCCAATTAAAATAAGCACAATCCAGAAAATGACAATCAGGCCGCTGATGGGCGCCCCTATCTTAGCCAGTATATAGTTTTTTTCCTCCTCCTGGAACGAAGCCCAGCCATAAATCACGCCAAACACGGCGAACAGAAAGCTGGAAAAGCAGACTGCCGTACCGCCTACCGGAGTATTGCCCTGGTTTCTGATGCTGATTCCAAGGCCGGTCAGGCACAGAAACAGCGCCACCGCCGCCAGTCCCAGGCAGATAAAGCCATTCCTTGCCATAGGCTTTTTAATGTATGAAATCTTTTTCGTTTTTTGAGCCATGAAAAGCCCTCCTTATCCATTTGAGCATTGTCACAGATACGTACCCGGCCGCCCCTCCTACGGTATTGAGAAACATGTCGTCCACGTCGAAGCTTCCCACCCGGAACACCAGCTGGATCGTCTCAATGGAGAGAGTCAAAAGAAAGCTTAAAAGCAGCGTGTTGAGCCATCTCTCTCCCAGCCTTGTAATAATGGGAAGAATAAAGCCAAAAGGCATAAAGCACACCACGTTTCCCACAATATTAAGAAGAAACGCCTTGGTTCCCACCAGCTCTCTGTAGGTGTAAAACCGCCGTATTTCTTTAAACAGCGTCAGATTGTAATGGTACTCCGTATACTCCGACCGGCCAAAGCCGTCAGAAAAAAACATAAAATAAGTCAGCATCAGAAGATAGCTGAAAAACAGGATCCAGCATATTTTCTGATGAGTTTTCTCTTTCTTCCACATAGGTTCTCCAACTAACCGCTCTCTATTATCTGCAAAAAGAATCCTTCCCCGGATTCTGAATTTTCTTTTTCATGGTAAAAAGAGTGTTGCAGGCATATTCCCTTCTTGCAACACTCTTCTGGTTCAGCATAAAGCCTTTTATCAAAATGTAATCTCTGATTTGCGTCTCAGAAGAGCCGCTCCGCTTACAATCGCCATCACTCCGGCTGCAAGCCCTGTCACAATCATCACGCTTCCGATCACAATGCTGCACGCGCCCGCATTGCGCATTGTCTTATAGACTCTTTCCATCAGACATTCTCCTCACTATCAGCTGCAGACAGCCTATTTTGCTCCGTACTGCTCGTAGTAAGCGTCAATTGCCGCCTTAATCTGATCGTCAATGACTACCTTGCCCTGGCACTCGCGGTTGTAGAGATGCTCTACCACGTCCTTCATGGAAACAATGGCGTTTGTGGGGAAGCCATACAGATCCTTTACCTCCTCAAGCGCGCACTTTACGCCGCCCTTGCCGACCTCCATGCGGTCTAAGGATACCATCAGGCCTACGATCTCCACGTCTGCCGCTCCCTTTACCTTGGGAACAGTCTCCTCCATGGATTTTCCGGAAGTAGTCACGTCCTCAATCATAACGACACGGTCACCGTCCTGCAGCTTGCTGCCTAAGAAGCTTCCCTTGTCTGCGCCGTGATCCTTCTCCTCCTTGCGGTCAGAGCAGTAGCGGATCTCTTTTCCGTATAATTCGCTGTAGGCGATAGCTGTCACTACGCTTAAAGGAATTCCCTTGTAGGCCGGTCCGAACAGCACGTCGAAATCGTCTCCGTACACGCTGTGGATAGCTCTTGCATAGTACTCTCCCAGCTTTTTCAGCTGAGAGCCGGTCACATAGCCGCCTGCGTTCATGAAAAACGGAGACTTTCTGCCGCTTTTTAACGTAAACTCGCCAAATTTCAGCACCTGGCTCTCTACCATAAAATCAATAAATTCCTGCTTATAGCTCTCCATCTCTCTGGAACCTCCTAGATTTACAGGCTTCTATCCTGTTCGTTTTCTTTTACGTTTTTCACGCGTTCTATTTTACAATGCCGATCAGGCTGTTAATATCCTCCACCTGATACTTCTTCATGTAGGCCTCCATGCCCTCCACGATCTCCTGGGTTGCGTAAGGATTGTGGAAATTGGCGGTTCCCACTGATACGGCTGTGGCTCCTGCCATCATAAACTCAATGGCGTCGTCTGCGCACATGATTCCGCCCATTCCGATAATCGGAAGCTTCACTGCGTTAGCCACCTGATATACCATGCGGACAGCCACCGGCTTAATGGCCGGACCTGACAGGCCGCCTGTCTTGTTGGCAACGGCAAAGGCGCGCTTATGGATATCAATCTTCATGCCTGTGATCGTATTGATCAGGGAAAGCACGTCCGCTCCTCCCGCCTCGGCCGCCTTGGCCATCACCGTAATATCTGTGACATTGGGGCTCAGCTTCATGATCACTGGCTGTCTGGCGTGGCGCTTCACCTCTCTGGTAATCGCCTCCACTGCCTTGGGATCCTGGCCAAAGGCAATGCCGCCCTCCTTGACGTTAGGGCAGGAAATGTTAATCTCCAGCATATCCACCGGCTGATCGGAAAGCTTCTCCACCACGTCGATGTAATCCTCTGTGGTCTTTCCGCAGACATTGACAATAATCTTCGTATCAAACTGCTTTAAATAGGGAATATCCCTCTTGGCAAACACGTCGAAGCCAGGATTCTGAAGTCCCACCGCGTTGATCATGCCGCCGTAGGTCTCCGCGATGCGGGGAGTGGGATTTCCCGGCCACGGCACATTTGCCACGCCCTTTGTCACCACTGCGCCCAGACGGTTTAAATCCACCATCTCGCCGTACTCTGCTCCGGATCCGAAGGTTCCCGACGCTGTCATAACCGGGTTCTTCATCTCCACTCCTGCCAGATTGACCTTCATATTCATTACAGCTCCACCTCCTCGGCCAGGAATACGGGACCGTCCTTGCAGATCCTCTTATTATGTACGTTCGTGTGGTGATCCACGTCCTTGGACTTGCAGACGCAGGCCAGGCAGGCACCGATTCCGCAGGCCATCTTCTCCTCCAGAGAGATGTAGCAGCGGATATGGTTCTGGGCCGCGTACTCCTTCAGGGCCCGCAGCATAGGCGTAGGGCCGCAGGCGTACATCACGTCGGCAGTCAGGCCGTGCTCTTTAATCGCATCCAGCACGTTTCCCCTGGTGCCTGCGCTTCCGTCCTCTGTGGCTACATATACCTGGCCGTAAGCCTCAAACTCCTTCTTTAAGAAAAGATTTGCGTCTCTGTATCCTAAAACCATCTGTTTCTCACAGTTTAACTGCTTGGCAAGCTCTAACATCGGCGGGATTCCGATTCCTCCTCCGATGAGGAACACCTTCTCCTCCTCCTGAGGGAAGCCATTTCCCAGCGGTCCCATGATCTCGATGGAGTCTCCGGACTGGTAATGGGAAAATTCTTCTGTTCCCGCTCCCGCGATTCTGTATACAATGCGCAGGCGGCCCTCCTCCTTATCAATTTCACAGATGCTGATAGGCCTTGGCAGAAGCCTGGATCCATCCTTTGTGTAAACAGAAATAAACTGTCCCGGCTTCGCGTCTGCAGCTGTCTTTGTGGCAATCCACATGCTGTAAATATCTGGAGCCAGCATTTCCTGGCTGTATACGACAGCCGTCTCCTTAATCTGTGCCATCTCTCTCTCCTGTATCTGTATTCTGAAGTCTGCAGGTTAAGCTTTTAAAAGAAATTCCTACAGTACGCTGTTAATATCTGCAATCATGTCAATGACAGCCTGTCTGGACGCCTCACCGAAATGCTCCGGTCCAAACTTGGCATACGCATCTTTCTTATACGCCGCGATAATGCCTCTGGAGGAATTGACAACTGCTCCCAGTCCGTCCTCGTTGAAGCAGTATTTTAAGTCCTCTGCCGTGCCGCCCTGAGCGCCGTAGCCAGGAACCAGGAAGTAGGTTCTCGGCATCAGCTTTCTGAGCACCTTGCTCATCTCCGGGTAGGTAGCGCCCACAACGGCTCCCACGTTGCTGTAAGCTCCGTCCATGGAAGCGTCGCCCCACTCTACTACCTTCTCCGCTACCAGCTCGTACAGCGGACGGCCGTCAATTAAGCGGTCCTGGAACTCGCCGCTGGAAGGATTGGAGGTCTTCACCAGCACAAAAATACCGCGGTCGCACTGATTGCACACGTCCACGAAAGGCTTCACGCCGTCTGTTCCAAGATATGGGTTGACTGTAATGTACTCGGTATTGAAGCCGCTTAAGGTCTGGCTTCCCACCTGAACCGTTCCCAGGTGTCCTGTGGCGTAGGCGGCGGAAGTAGAGCCGATGTCGCCTCTCTTTACGTCTCCGATCACGATCAGGCCCTTCTCCTGGCAGTATTTCACCGTCTTATCGTAGGCTGCCAGTCCCGGAAGACCGAACTGCTCGTACATGGCAATCTGAGGCTTAACAGACGGAATCAGATCGCAGGTTGCGTCCACGATTTCCTTATTAAACTGCCAGATGGCCTCCGCAGCTCCCTCTAAGGTCTCGCCAAACTCAGCGAACGCCTTCTTTGTCACATGCTCCGGAATATAACTTAACATCGGATCCAGGCCAACACAGATCGGAGCCTTTGTCTTCTGAATTTTTTCGATTAATTTACTTACCATCTTATCCTCCTGTTTTTAAACACGCTCTGGTTTAATTCTAAATTATTTTATCATAAGTACAGTAGGGGATCAAGTGCGGTTTTGCGCCTTCTCGCGCCCCTACTGGCGGATGGCGAGAGTCGCCACATACACGCCGTTTTTATAGGCTTTGGCCGCAAACTGCTCCTCTGTGGCCGTCTCCAGCTCCAGCCACAGCTCCTCCGCAGCCAGCATGATGTGGGACAGCATAACGCCCACTGAAAAGTCCCGCATCAGTCCCGCCGCGGGAACCAGGCTGCGAAAGCCCTGCAGAACGCCTGAGTCCTTCCTGGCAAATACATAGATCCGATCTGTGTAGACAATGAACCGCCAGGGCTGGGAGTTAAATGCAGAGGGAGCCAGTCTGGCCGCCTTTAATACGGTTTTCATGGTCTCCCCTGCCTCCTCCTTAAACACGCAGAGCTCGTTTAAGGGCAGGCGCTTCGCCAGAGAGCTCTCGCGGAACAGCTTGCCCTCCGGATAGCCGAAGGCTGCAACCATCACCTGGCGTTTTCCGTCGCTTCGCTTTCTTTTAACCGTGCTGCCTCCCAGGTAGCAGGTTCCCAGTCCCTTTACAGTCATGTAAAGGACAATCTGCTCCATAAGATAGCCCCCGTTTCTCCCATAGCCCTCCTCAGGCTCCGAGTAGAGGACAAAATACCAAGGGGCCTCTACCTTCCAGACTCCCTTCACCGGCGCTTTTTTGTCACGGTTGTCAATTATCTCAAAATCCACCTGGATTCTGTCGTTTAACGGGGAAGCCGTCCTGGCAAACGCCAGAATCTGTTCCCGCAATTTTTCTGTCACTTCCTTATTAGAGTATTTCCGCACTGAATGGCGGACGCCTATCGCCTCATACAGATTCATTCTCCCTTTTCCCTTTCCGCCTCTTCTCAGACGCCTGTCTGCAGCGGCCCTAAATCATTTCTGAAATGAGCGGAACCACAATCACTGTCATCACCCCGGCTACCGCTATGGCAAGGCTTGACATAGCGCCTTCCACCTCTCCCAGCTCCAGTGCTCTGGCTGCACCGATGGCGTGGGCCGATGTGCCGAGCGCCAGGCCTTTTGCCATGGGTTCCTCTATCTGAAACAGTCTGAAAACCAGATCCGCTATAATATTTCCTATAATTCCTGTCACAATAATGCTCACGACGGTCAGCGTCACAATGCCGCCGGCCTCCTCGCTGACTCCCATGCCGATGGCTGTGGTAATGGACTTGGGCAGCAGGGTAACGTAGAGCTGATGGTTCAGTCCAAACGCCTTAGCCATCACAAAAATGCTTCCCGCGCTTCCTAAAACTCCTGTCAGGATCGACGCTCCCACCGCCAGCTTATTGTTCAGCAAAAGCTCCAGCTGCTTGTAGAGCGGGATCGCCAGGCAGACCGTCGCCGGCGTCAGAAAGTAGCTTAAATACTCTCCTCCCTTATTATAGGCTTCATAGCTCACATGAAATACCTTTAAAAATAAAATAACGGCAATAATCGCCACCAGAAGGGGATTTAAGATAGAAAGCCCCGTTTTTTTCTTCAGCCATATCCCGAACAGATAGGCTCCCACACTGAGCAGCATCCCAAAGTACAGAGATGTTCCGGCTATTGATTCCATGTTATTGTTCCTGTCCTTCCCGTTTGTTTTTTCTGATAATGTGCTGAGCCATCTTTCCCGTCACAGCCATGACAAAAATCGTAGAAGCGGCGGTGATAACCGTCAGAGGAATCAGCACGCTTTCCATCACATCCCAGCTGTTCATCAGTCCCACGCCTGCCGGAATAAACATAAGCGGCATGGTGTCGAGAAAGAAGCCGCCCGGCTCCTCCACATCCTCCAGCTTCACCGCCTTCAGACACAGGGCCGCCAGAAGAAGGAACAATCCGTATACCCCAGAGGGGATTGGAAGCGGAAGCAGGACATTGAAAAATTCCCCTATCATAGTGATGCCGAAAATGATTGTAATACCCTTGATGAATTTCATCCTCAGTCCTCCTTATTTTTGTAAACTCTTTTATTTTATCACTGTGATTTTCATCGCACAATAGAAAAAATTCTTATATTTTGATTGAAATTCATCTGTTCTATGGACTATACTTATAAGACGAATTAAATTTCAGGAGTTTTTTATGGATATCATACGAACGAACCTTCTTTCCGCCGGACAGGCAGATGAGATAAAAGAACTTTTAAATGAATGCAGAGATTCCAAGGGACAGACTCCCTTTTTCCCTTTTGAGGACGGAGATCTGTTTTATCTGCTTTTTACAGAAACGGATAATAACGCTGCCGGCAGAATCTTAGCCTGCGCGGCGGCTTTAAGCTTTTTTGAAGAGTCCGGCGCGCCCTATGCAGAGTGCTCTGCCTTCACCAGGTCTGATCTTCGGCGAAAAGGATACTTCTCCTTACTCTTTGACGAATTATCCCAGGATATTGAGGAGGTGGATCTCTACTTTCCTGTAACCGATCCAGAACCTGGAACCTTAGCTGCCCTGGCTTCCCTGGAGGCGATCCGCGACAGAGACGAATACCGGATGGAACTGGAGCTGGAATGTGCAAAGGCTTTTTCCGGCGCTCCTTTTCAGGAGACGTCTGCGCCTGGCACCTGGAAAGTTCCGGGCAGCCGCCTCCATACCCAGTGGGAGGAGACAGAACATGATTCCTTTCTCCTCTCCTTTTACCAGGAAGAGAAAGCCGTTGGAAACTGCTGCCTGTCCTTTTTTGGTGACAGTGCCTGTTTCTACAGTTTTGAAATCAAAGAGGAGCTGCGGGGACTGGGACTGGGCTGGGAGGCTCTTTCACTCACTCTCTCACTCCTTCTAAAGGGACTTCCGCGCCCTGGCTGCAGACGCCTTTCTCTCCATGTATCAGGGCTTAACACACCTGCCATATCCCTGTACCGGAAGGCAGGATTCCATATTAAGGAGAGCTTATCCTACTATCTATACTAGAAATGGAGGGAAACTGAGTTATGATTCAATACAGAGATCCTGCGCGAAAACAAAATAGTATCTGTGCTTTCCTATCAGCCGCAGTCATGCTTGGGCTTCCATGGCTTGCGATAACCTTCGTTCCCGCTGACAGCGGTATGGCGGCTTTGCTGCTTATATTTTTCATCATAAATCCTGCCGCTGCAGCCGCATCAGGCATTTTCGCCGGAAAAAATATCTCCTCCTCCTGGTTTCAGCCTCTGCTTTTAACAGGATTATTTATTTCAGGAAGCCTTATATTCCTTGATATGAAAAGTCAGGATTTTATGTTTTACGGGCTCCTGTATCTTGTGATTGGATATATTTTTATGGCAGTCACTGCATTCAACGGAAAAAAACGGCAGTTTCCGCCCTGTTAATGCCTTTCACCATAAATAAAAAACATAAAAAGAAAGAAACAAGTTCTCCAGTGGCTTTCAGCGGAACAGGGAAAACTTGTTTCTTTTTTTTATATGCATTTAAATATGATTCTCTTATGCTCTCTTATACGACCTTCTCCCGGCCTTTATTGATATCGTACTCCTTCATCTGCTCCCGGTCTTCAATCTTCCGGCGGATTTCCAGCATCTTCCAGTCGGTCCCGGCAATGACTTCCGCGCACCGGCGCAGATCCTCGCCAATCTCAGCCGCTTCCTCCTCCGTCATCTCCTTTTTGTACTTCAGCTGGTGATCCAGGCTGGCCCAGAAATCCATGGCAATGGTCCGGATCTGCACCTCAGCCCGAATGTACTGCTTACAGTTGGAAAAGAAGACGGGAACCTCTAAAATCATGTGGTAGCTTCTGTATCCGTTTACCTTGGGGCTCCTTATGTAATCCTTTATGGCAATGACCCGGATATCGTCCTGTCTGGCCAGCATACGGCTGACGTCGTAAATATCGTCGATAAAAGAACAGATCACGCGGACTCCCGCAATATCGTCCAGATTCTCTCTCATGGACTCTACTGTCACCGGAAGGCCTCTGCGCTTCAGCTTCTCAAAAATACTCTGCGGCTTCTTTACGCGGGATCGGATCATCTCAATGGGATTTCTCTGGTTTCTCACGGAAAGCTCGTCGTTCAGCACTTCCAGCTTTGTCTTAAGCTCCCTGATTGCGCAGGAATACTTCATCATCTCATTCCTGAACTCTATGGCCTCGCCGATCAGGCTCTCCGGCACTTCTACCTCTCTCGGTCCGATCACAACGGACTGGTTCAGCTCGCTGTTCGGATTCTGGTTAAAACTCATATCACACACCTCTGGTTCGTCATTCTGTTGTTCTTCTACTATTATAGCTGAAAAGCATACGGGAAACAATGAATCTTTCATTAATTTTACCTAAACTTCCAGGCACCCTTCTGATAAATCAGAAATCCAAAAAAATTTCTGAAAATAATGCCGAAACCAAAAGCCCGTGTTTACAAACGAATGCTTTAATGGTATGCTATCCCTAGATAACACCAGATGGGAGGCAATTTATGAAAAATTTAGGTTATTACAACGGAACTTTCGGCCCTCTTGAGGAAATGACCATTCCCATGAACGACAGAGCCGGGTATTTCGGAGACGGCGTGTATGAGGCGACTCTGGCCAGAAATGGAAAAATCTTTGCCCTGGAGGATCATTTAAACCGTTTCTACAACAGCGCCGGTTTAATCAGAATCCCGGTTCCCTACACCAGACAGGAGCTGACCGATATCCTTTACTCCATGCTGGAAAAAATGGATGATTCTGAAGTTCTCGTGTACTGGCAGCTGACCAGGGGAACTGCGATCCGGAACCACATCTTCCCGGACGCTTCTGTAAAGCCGAATCTGTGGATTACCATGAAGCCAGGAAAGAACTCCAACCCTGACCGTGCCTTAAAGCTCACTGCCACCGAGGATACCCGCTTCCTCCACTGCAACATTAAGACGCTGAACCTTCTCCCCAACGTTATGGCGGCGCAGAAGGCTGAGGAGGCCGGCTGCGACGAGTGTATCTTCCACAGGGGCGATATTGTAACCGAGTGCGCCCACAGCAACGTCTCTATTTTAAAGGACGGCGTTTTCATCACCCATCCTACGGATCACTACATCCTTCCAGGCATTTCCAGAATGCACCTGATTCAGGAGTGCAAACGTCTGGGCATTCCGGTTGACGAAACTCCGTTTACCATGAAAGAGCTTTATGAGGCTGACGAAATCATCGTATCCAGCTCCACCAAGCTGATTGTGAGAGCCTGCGAGCTGGAAGGAAAGCCGGTAGGCGGAAAGGCTCCTGAGCTGTTCAAAAAACTTCAGGACGCTTATCTGGAGCGCTTCCAGAGAGAAACAGAGCAGTAATTTTCTGACAAAGCACAGCTGATATCAAAAACTGATATTAAAAAGGACATGTTCCCGTTTGAATCTTCATTCAGGAACATGTCCTTTTTGCTTCATGGAAAATGGAATCCTGCGAAGGATTAATTCCCATTCATTCTACATCTTCTCAATGATGTCTGCAGCCTCATCCAGCCATGGAGACTCTACGTACTCTACCACGCCCTGATCCACGCTGTCTGCGATCTTTGGATCAATCGGAAGCTTGGCTAACATCGGAATGCCGTACTCTTTAGCCACTTCGTCCGCCTTGCTCTCTCCGAATACAGAAATTTTGCGGCCGCAGTCCGGGCAGAGCAGATAGCTCATATTTTCCACCAGACCGATAATCGGCACGTTCATCTTCTTCGCCATATTGACTGCCTTCGCCACAATCATGGAAACCAGATCCTGCGGGGAGGTAACAATGATAATGCCGTCTAACGGAAGAGACTGGAATACGGTGAGGGGTACGTCGCCGGTTCCCGGAGGCATATCCACAAACATATAGTCAATATCCTTCCAGAGCGCCTGTCCCCAGAACTGCTTAATCACTCCGCCTACAATGGGGCCTCTCCAGATAACCGGATCCGTCTCATGCTCCAAAATCAAGTTGGAGGAAAGCATCTGAATTCCTGTCTGGCTTTCGCAGGGAATCATCAGTTCATCCTCTGTCACTCCCACTGTCTCGTGGACGCCAAAGGCCTTGGGAATAGACGGCCCTGTAATATCCGCGTCTAAAATTCCCACTCTGTGGTTTCTCGCCCGCATTTTACATGCCATCAGGGACGTAACCAGGGATTTTCCCACTCCGCCCTTGCCGCTGACTACTCCGATTACCTTCTTAACTGTGCTCTGTGGGTTTAACGGCTCTAAAAAACTAGCCGGCTGTCTGCTGGCGCAGTCGGCGCTGCAGCTGCCGCAGTCATGATTGCATTCGCTCATGTCATTTCTCCTCTCTTTATCTGTTTATTTCCAAACACTCCTGCAGTTTTATTTTAAGCAGAAAATCATTTTAATTATACCATATCTGCCTGCCGTTTGTCCCGTTCTTTTTCCAGTGCAAAAAGCTTTGAAACGCTTTCTTTCATCTGTATGCCAAAAAAGAGAGAAAACTTTCCAGCGGCTTAGGTGGAGCGCAGAAAGTTTTTCTCTCTTTTAATTACCCTTTTTATGCTTTCCCCGGATTGCCAAATCGCCGGATCGCCCGCACCAGGCCGAAATCCTCCAGCTTTTTAGCTATAATATAGAAGAGAAAGGAGTCGACGGGCCACATAACCATATTTTTCACAAACCGCGGTCCGATAAGCACGGAAATGCCCTTTCCATACAAGATGCTTAGGCACCAGGTATTTAAAAATACGTTGCAGATTAAATCCACGCAGAGCGTCACCGCCAGCACTCTGGAAAAGGTGAGCGTCCTGCGGTAGAAAAAGGTTCCGTAAATCAGCGCCGCCAGCATCGTGACCATGGTAAAACCAGGGAAAAAGGCTCCCGTAGGCTTGGCCACAAACTTGACCAGATCCAGCAGACAGCCGTAAACCACACCCAGAACCGGCCCGAACAGATAATAGACAAATTCATTTGCCACGCTTCCAAAGCCAATCTTCAGATAGGGTCCTGCCTCGATGGTAAAATATCCCAGAACCACCGATACTGCCATGAACATGGCAGCTGTAGTCAGAGAGCGGACATGCCTGACTTCTTTCCATGACTGCGCGTACACTTCCGCCAGTTTCTTCATAAAAAAATACCTCCTTTCGCAGAATCTCAAACCGCACCAGGGAGGTAATTTCGCGCTGTCCTCCAGTCAGGAAAAACAGCAGTATATTCCGAGGATGCAGCGGGATGCGGGGAACCGACCGCAAAGAAATTTTCTGAAAATCTCCTTTTCGTCCGGCTGGCAACTCCCTGTCCAGCCGGCACTTAACGCCTGATCCCCTACTCTGCTTTCTTGTTTTTTTGTACTCTCAGTATATCACACAGACGATACTTTTCAATCCCTTTCTTAACAAACCATGCAATAAAAATTCCCAGGGCCGCTCCGCTTAACACATCGGTAGGAAAATGTACAAACAGGTACATTCTGGAAAGTCCGATGAGGGCGGCAAAAATCAGAAAAGCGGTTCCCCACTTCCGATTGACCAGAAAAATGCTTACAGCCGTCTCGAAAGCGGCCAGGGTATGGCCGGATGGAAAGGAATAATCGTGAGGAACCGGAATCAGCAGCGGCACAGACGCGTCTATCCAGCATGGCCTGGGCCGCATAACCAGATTTTTCAGGCACAGATTTCCCACGATCATCCCGCAAAGCAGGGACAAAAGCACTGCTGCGCCTGCTCTGCGGGTTCTGGGAATGAGAAAAAGCGCCGCTCCAAGGAGAATGAAAAACCAGCCCTTGTCTCCCAGATGCGTGATCGCCTCCATCACCTGATCCAGCGCCGGACTGCGAAGTTCCTGCAGCCAGTACAGAATTCTGAATTCCATATCAAGCATTTTCATTCTCCTCAGTCTCTTTCTTGAATTCCCGGAAGGCCTTGTCCATCTCAATGTAATTGCGCTTCAGGGAAACCGGCTTTCCGTCTCTGGTCAGGAAGCAGTGGCGGCTCTCTCCCACACAGCGCACCTGTCCTGTCCCGCAGTCTAACACCGTGTACTCAATGGTCATCCTGATGCCATTGTACTCTTTCAGATTTGTGATAATCCTGACTGTCTCTCCGAAACGTGTCATGCTCTTATACTCGCAGTGAATGGAAATCACCGGGCTGATTACGCCTGCCTCTTCCATGGCGTCGTAGCCCATCCCCAGCTGCTCCATCATGTGGACTCTGGCTTCCTCAAACCAGCGGATATAGTTGGAATGATGGATAATTCCCATCTGATCTGTCTCATAGTACTGTGTCTTGTGTTCATAAACCTCATATTTCATAGCCAAATCTCCTTTCATGATCACAGCTTACAGGCTTTTTCGTCTTCTATAAAGCAAAAGTGTGCGCCTCTCCGCGCACACTTTCACACCCATATAAAACGGAATTATTTCTCGCCGAGTCCGCTCTCAATCGCTGCGGAGAGAGCTTCCATCGCTGCCTCCTCGTCCTCGCCGTCGCAGATCAGGTTAATCTCTGTTCCGCACTTGATTCCTGCTGCCATGACGTTCAGCACGCTCTTTGCCACGATTCTCTTCTCGCCGCACTCAATGATGACGTCACTTTTGAATTTCATCGCTGCCTGGGATAAAACTCCCGCTGGTCTTAAGTGCAGACCGGACGGATTCACAACTGTTAATTTCTTAGATAACATAAGCTCGTCTCCTCTACTGTTTCGTTTCCTCGGAGTCTCTAACTCCTCGTTTGATATAGAAAATTCTATTACAATTTCCCTTTTCTGTCAAGTAAACTTTATTTCTCTTTCTGTCAGAAAGCCGCCCCAATGCCCTCTGTTTTTTGTGCATTGTGCAACATGATTTCTGATTGATAATTTTTGTTTTTATGCGTTTTATCTATCTTTTTTCTATCCGATTACCTTCTGGGCAAAGGTGACGGAGGCCATTGCGTCTCTGCAGTAGGCGTCTGCCCCAATGGATTTCGCATACTCCTCGGTGAGCACGGCTCCCCCCACCATAATCCTGGTCCAGGGAGCTTCTTTTCTAAGAAGACGGATGGTTTCCTCCATGCTGGGAACCGTGGTAGTCATAAGAGCGCTGAGTCCTACCAGAGGCGCGCGGCGTTTCACCGTCTCCTCTGCGATTTTCTCCGGAGACACGTCCCGCCCCAGATCTACCACCTCGTAGCTGTAGTTTTCAAGCAGCACCTTCACAATATTTTTTCCAATATCGTGGATATCGCCTTTCACGGTGGCCAGGATAATCACGCCCTTTTTCTCCTGAGTCTGTCCGCTTCCCTCCATGGCTTCTTTGATTACCTCAAAGGCCGCTTTGGCCGCCTCTGCGCTCATTAAAAGCTGGGGAAGGAATATGGTTCCTTTTTCAAATCCCTTTCCTACAGAGTCCAGGGCCGGAATCATGCACAGATTGATAATCTCCAGGGGATCCGCCTCCCTTAAAGCCTGTCCCGCCTGCTCTGCCGCCTGCTCTTTCAGGCCCCTGACAACGCTTTCTTTCAGAAGCTCTTTCACATCCACGGCTTCTCCCGATGGTTTCGCTGCCTGGGACGGCGCTGACAGAGCTGACTGGGAAGAAGACTGGCCGTACGTTTCAATATAATCTCTGCAGTTATCGTCAAGCGCAGCCAGCGCCCGGAAGCTGTGCAGGGATCGCATCATAGCCTCTGAATTCGGATTGATAATCGCCGCGTTCAGGCCGTTCATCAGCGCCAGCGTGAAAAACGAGGAGTTGATAATCTCTCTCTGGGGCAGTCCGAAAGAGATATTTGACACGCCGAGAATGGTCTTTCCTCCCAGCTCCTCCTTCACACGGCGCACTGCCTCCAGAGTAGTCAAAGCTCCCTGGGAATCAGAGCTGATGGTCATGCAGAGAGGATCGATGATAATGTCCTTCTTCTGAATGCCGTATTCTGCCGCTTTCCGGTAAATCTTTTCTGCCACCGCCAGGCGTCCGTCTGCTGTGGCAGGAATTCCGCTTTCATCCAGAGTCAGGGCCACCACTGTGCCTCCGTACTTTTTCACCAGCGGAAATACTGTCTCCATGCTCTCTTTCTTTCCGTTTACAGAGTTCACAAGAGGTTTTCCGTTGTAGACTCTGAGAGCCCGCTCCAGGGCCCTGCCGTCGGCCGTATCAATCTGCAGCGGCAGGTCGATAATGCTCTGCAGCTCCCGCACCGCCTCCTCCATCATGGCAGGCTCGTCGATATCCGGAAGGCCCACGTTGACGTCCAGAACCTGGGCGCCGTGCTCCTGCTGGATCACTCCCTCCCTGAGAATGTACTCCATATTGTGGGTTCGCAGGGCCTCCTTAAATTTAGACTTTCCCGTAGGATTAATCCGCTCTCCAATCACCACCGGATCCGCTCCAATCTCCACCGCCTGGGCATAGGAGGAAATCACCGTTTCTGTCTTTTTTTCCGGAAGTCTCTGTTTCTTTCCCCTGCACCGCTCTGTCAGTTTCTGAATATGTTCCGGCGTAGTTCCGCAGCAGCCGCCCGCTATGGAAACGCCCAGATCCACCAGCTCTTCCATGGCCTTGGCAAACGCTTCCCCGTCAATATCATAGACCGTTTTTCCGCCCTCGCTTCTGGGAAGTCCTGCATTAGGATTCACAATGATTGGAAGAGAGGCATACTGGACGTACTCTTTCACAATTTCCTTCATCTCCACCGGTCCCAGGCCGCAGTTGACGCCCAGCGCGTCCACCCCCAGCCCCTCCAGCAGGGCAATGACGGAGCGGGCCGTTCCGCCTGTTAAAAGCTTCCCTTTTCCGTCAAAAATCACAGTGGCAAAAATAGGAATCCTGTTCTCTCCTTCCAGGCGTCCCAGGCTTTCCAGGGCCTCCTTGGCCCCCAGCACCGCCGCCTTCAGCTCATAGCTGTCGCTCATGGTTTCAATGAGAATCAGATCCGCTCCCGCCTGTACGCCTATCAGCGCCGTCTCCCGGTACATGGAAACAGCCGTCTCAAACTCCAGATCTCCCATAGGCTTTAGCAGTCTCCCCGTAGGCCCCAGATCCAGCGCGATCCAGCCGTGTCCGGCTTCCCGCGCCGCCTGTCTGGCGTTCGCCACAGCGGCTTCCACCACTTCCTTCAGCGTAAATTCCGTATGATCGTTAAATTTCAGACGGTTGGCTCCAAAGGTATTCGTCTTTACCATGTCGCAGCCTGCGTTCAGATAATCCCGGTGGATTTTCACTACTGTCTCCGGATGGGAGATATTCCATGTCTCCGGCAGCTCGCCTGCTCCCAGGCCGGCTGCCTGCAGAAGACTTCCCGTGCCTCCGTCAAAAAACAGAATCCTGTTTTTAAGCTCCTCTAAAAGAGCGGATCCCGCCTTTTTCTCCTGTTCCCCTCTGTCCATCTCTATTTCCTCGCATTCTCTAAGTCTCGTTCCTCTACTTTCGCAAAAGCGCCGCTTCCTTACGCCGGCTATTCTGCCCCGCCGTCCTGTGTCTCCCGGTAAAGGCAGTCTGTTTTACTGCAGGTCTGGCACTTGCAGACAGACGCCTTGACGTTTTTTCCTCTCTCCTCTTTGACGCCAATCACCGCTGTTACAGACTTGGACGGCATCATCAGAAAGCCCTCTGTCAGGGTAATTCCCACCGTCTTCTCAAGCTCCAGCGCCGCGGCAAATTTCTCCTGAAAAGACAGGGGAAAATCTCCGTATCCCGGGCTGAATCTGGGGCAGAGGGCCATGCCCTGTTTTCGGTATTCCTCCTCCAGACGGCGGTTTTCCAGATTGCAGTAGGACTCTATCATAGCGGCTGAGGCGGCCTGCATGACGACGGCCCGCCCCATGTCCAGAACTCCGTACCGCCGAAGCAGAAAATCGGCTCCGGCTCCCAGCGTCGCCCCAAACAAAATCACAGAACTGCAGCCCTCCAGATTTCTTCCAAGATCCCTGCTTTTTACACGGAAACAGGAAAAGCAAAGTTCCCCCTCCTCTGTGCATGAAAGAGGATATTCCCTGGCAAAAAAGCGGGGTGAAAGCTTCGTGCAGAGCTCCTGAATACAGCTTTCCATCAGCTCCCCGGCCGCCTCATCCGGCGTATTTCCTCTGTACCCCAGATAGCGGAACGCCTCTCGCCGGCTGGTATTATCTGCAATCCTTTCAGCCAGTCCGCCGCCTTCCTGTAAGCTCTGGCTGCCCCTCTCTTCTGAGGGCCTGATTTCTGTCATAACTGCTTCCCCCACTTCTTCAGCTTCCTGAAAGCTTTTCCCAAACCGTTTCCTACAGAATCTCTGACAGGCTTGTCTTAATCCGCTCCGCCACATCCGGCTTATTCATGGAGTAGACGTGAATGCCGTTCACATGGTTGGCAATCAGGTCGATGATCTGCTCTGTGGCGTAGGCGATACCCGCCTGCTTCATGGCGGCCGGATTGTCTCCGAACCGGTCTACAATGGCTTTAAATCTGGCCGGAAGATAGGTTCCTGACATCTGGCAGATGCGCTTAATCTGCTTTGCGTTGGTCACCGGCATGATTCCCGCGATAACAGGCACCGTAATGCCTCTCTCTCTGATCCGGTACAGATAATTGTAGAGAATATTGTTGTCAAAGAACATCTGAGTGGTCACAAACTCGCAGCCTGCCTCCACCTTTTCCCGCAGATGCTCAATGTCAGCCGTCTTGTTGGCAGATTCCACATGGCCCTCCGGATAGCAGGCGGCTCCAATACAGAAATCCCCGTCAAACTCCCGGATATCCCGGATTAATTCAGAAGCGTAACGGTAATCGTGAGCCAGGGGACCTCCCTCCGAAATGTCTCCTCTCAGAGCCAGCACGTTCTCGATTCCACGCTCTTTCAGGCCTCTGAGGACGCTCTGAACCTCCTCTCTGGTGGAGGAAACACAGGTCAGGTGAGCCAGCGCGTTGACGCCCTGGGCCTTGATGCTGGACGCAATGTCCACCGTATATCTGCTGGTTCCTCCTCCCGCTCCGTAGGTAACGCTCATAAAGGACGGCTTCAGTCCGGCAATTTTTAGCGCGGCCGTCTCTACTGAATCATAATTGTCCTGAACCTTGGGCGGAAACACCTCAAAGGAAAGCGTCGGTTTTCCCTGGGCTAATATGTCTTTAATTTTCATTTATTTACACCTCCGTCTGAATGCAGGCGTTTCTTTTCTCTGCTTTCAGTATTTTTTCCTCCAGTATACCACAGGCTTGATATTTTTTCTACAATCATTATTCATTTTTCTGCATTTATGCTAAAATGATTCTTGACCAAAACAGGCAGTTTCCGGCTGGCGCGGCTGAATTTCCGTGCCAGCTGGACAACGGCCATGTATTTTTATTCAAACGGGAGGAACAAACACAAATGAACCACGAAACTCTGACCGGCTTTCTGAGACGAAAGCAGATCAATATCTCCGTCCAGACCTATCTGATCGACGCCCTGGGAGCTATGGCCTTCGGCCTCTTCGCTTCCCTTCTCATCGGCACGATTTTCGGAACTCTGGGAGAGAAAACAGGCATTGAAATCTTTAATACCATCGCCGTCTACGCCAAGGGTGCCACAGGAGCGGCCCTGGGCGTGTCGATTTCCTACGCGTTAAAATCTCCGCAGCTTGTCATTTTCTCTGCGGCCACGGTCGGTATTGCGGGAAACGAGCTGGGAGGCCCTGTGGGAGCCCTGGCAGCCACAATTATCGCCTCTGAGCTTGGAAAGCTGGTTTCCAAGGAGACCAGAGTGGATATTCTCGTCACTCCGGGCGTCACCATTATCTCCGGCGTCCTCACCGCCCAGCTTGTAGGCCCCGGCGTCTCCGCCTTCATGACTGGCTTCGGCGATCTGGTAAAAACTGCCACTGTCATGCAGCCTCTCTTCATGGGAATCCTGGTATCTGCCCTCATCGGCATTGCCCTGACCCTTCCCATCAGCAGCGCGGCCATCTGCATTATGCTGAGCCTGGATGGGCTGGCAGGAGGAGCCGCTACTGCCGGCTGCTGCGCCCAGATGATCGGCTTCGCCGTACTCAGCTACCGCGAAAACGGTTTCGGAGGCTTCTTAGCCCAGGGACTTGGCACTTCCATGCTCCAGATGCCGAACATTGTCAAAAATCCGAAAATCTGGCTGGCTCCCACTCTGGCTTCCATGGTGACGGGGCCGGTCTCCACTATGGTGTTTAAGCTGGAGAATATTGCCGCCGGATCCGGAATGGGCACCTGCGGCCTGGTAGGCCCCATCGGCGTCTACACCGCCATGCCGGAGGGCGGCGCGTCCATGTGGATGGGCATTCTTATGGTCTGCTTCCTGCTTCCCGCCGTTCTGACTCTTCTCTTCGGCTGGTTCTTCCGCCGGATTGGCTGGATCAGGGAGGGCGACCTGAAGCTGGATCTGTAGATCCGGCCTGTACCGCCGGCGTGCGGTTTCTGCAGCATAAAAAAGAGGAAGGCAATGTGTTCCAGCATCTTTCACTGGAACGGCAGACATTGCGCTTCCTCTTTTTTCTTTATCTCATGTTACAGCGTATGATCCTCTTCCATCTGATACTTTTCCTTCGCTTCCTTCAGACGCCTGAAGTAGGAGCTCATCTCGTCTGCCATGCCGGACAGGCGGTTTAACAGGGTGGAAAAGTCTTTTAACATTACATCGTCCTGGAAATACGGATACACAATATCGTGATCCACCTCGCTCCAGCCCTCCTCAAAGAGAGTTCTGGCCTGCAGCTCCACATAGTATCCCTTATACTTCACAATATAATGGATGGAACGGTAAATTCCGTCTGACTTAATGTCAATCAGATTTTTGTCATAGATCTTAGAATCTCCGATTCTCCGGTAGCTTTTCGGCCGCTCCGCAATGTACCAGTGGTTCGGATCCTCGTCGAAATCTCTCAGCCTGTCCTCCACATAAATCTCAGGATTGTTCTCGAACTGGCTGGTAATGTACTCGTGGAAACCTCTCCAGTCCTCCCGGTACAGGAAGAACACCCGGATTCCTATGAGATCTGTCAGGTACTTATAATAGTTGGAGCTGTTAATCTCCCGATAGCTCTCTAGGCTCTCATTTCTCTTTCTGATAATCTTCTCAATGAGATGGCCCGGATCCTTTAACCGGTAGCGGTAGGAATGAATCCCCGCCCGCTCCGTATCGTACAGGTACTGATCGAGAAAATCACGGCTGATGGAGCGAAGCTCTGGCTCCAGCGAGCAGTAATGGCTGTAGATTTTCTCCAGTTCCTTGAAACTGATATTGGCAGAGCGGAATTCATTCTCCGCAATGTTGTACTTCTTCAGAAATTCTTCTTTAATGAGCATTCTGTCTCCTATCTCTCCTTAAATCCGACTGTATGAAGGAACCGTGCAAAGGCCTCTCTGCCCTCCTTCGTACATTTATAAACGCCGGCGTCCTCCAATACCTTCTCGAACACCAGGCCCACCTCCTGCTTGAGGATTTCATCTACGTTTTCAGCCGTAACGGACGGATACTTAGGAAGGAATTCCTCCACCCAGTCCGCGTGCTTTTCAATCTCTGCGTCAGAGCGGATATCCTTTCCGGATACCATGTACTCTCCTAACTTCGCCAGCTCTCCCTTCAGACGGGACGGAAGCACGGCCAGGCCCATCACCTCGATCAGGCCGATATTTTCCTTCTTAATGTGGTGAAGCTCCTGATGAGGATGGTAAACGCCCATAGGGAACTCCTCTGTGGTAATGTTGTTTCTGAGCACCAGATCCAGCTCGAACATGTCCCCGTTCTTTCTGGCAATCGGCGTGATGGTGTTGTGCGGTTCTCCGTCTGTCTCAGCGAAAATAAAGGCCGCCTCGTCCGTGTAGCCTCTCCAGCAGCCCAGCACCTGATCGCCCAGCTCAATCAGGCGGTCCGGATCCTTGGCTCTCGTTCTCAGCACAGACATAGGCCAGTTTACAATGCCTGCCTCCACGTCCTCAAAGCCGGGAATTGTAAAATATTTCTCAATCGGCGCCTTCGCCATGGCGAAGGTATAGTTTCCTCCCTGGAAATGATCGTGGGTGAGGATTGAACCTCCTACAATAGGAAGATCTGCGTTGGATCCCAGGAAATAGTGCGGAAACTGCTTTACAAAATCAAACAGCTTCACAAAGGCCGCCCGGTCAATCTTCATCGGCGTGTGCTTTCCGTTGAACACGATGCAGTGCTCGTTATAGTATACATAGGGAGAATACTGGAAGCCCCAGGCGCTGTCGTTGACTGTAATGGGAATAATTCTGTGATTATTTCTGGCCGGATGGTTGGCCCGTCCCGCATATCCCTCGTTCTCCATGCACAGCTGGCACTTGGGATATCCGCTCTGCTTCATCAGCTTCGCCGCAGCGATGGCCTTGGGATCCTTCTCCGGCTTGGACAGGTTGACCGTAATATCCAGCACCCCGTACTTGGTATCAGTGGTCCACTTCATATCCCGGGCAATGCGGTATCTGCGGATATAGTCGGAATCCTGGCTCAGCTTGTAGTAGTAGTCCGTCGCATCCTTGGGAGATTTCTCGCGGTAAATATTCCAGAACTTAGAGATAATCTCACTTGGGCGGGGCATCAGGCAGTTCATGAGCTTTGTGTCAAACAGATCCCTGTAGACAACGCTGTCCTCAGCCAGTACGCCAGTCTCGTGGGCATAGTCCAGAAGCTCCTTTAACACAGATTCCAGTTCAATGTGCTCCGGCTCTCTCTCCGGCTCCTCGTACTCGTCCAGCCCCATCACCTCTAAAATCTGGTTTGTGGCGTAAATTTTATCGCACTCTGCAATCAGACCTGTGCGAAGGCCGTATGTTACCAGTTTGTGTACTGCTTCATAAATCATACCCGCATCTCCTTTTGTTGTAATATTTCGTATCCGTCTTCCATTTTACTTCATCTGCCATGGTTTGCCAACCCTGTTTTTAGCGCCCCGCGCTCTGCCTCTATGAAAGTCTTCTCACCGCCGGGCCGATCCGCTTTGTCACAATCCCGCCCAGCATTCCTATAACAGCTCCGGCCGCGCTTCCCGCTGCCAGAAGGAAGGGAAGGTAATAAAAAACCGCTCCATTTTCCACCACAAGGGCGGCGATGACGAGCTGTCCCACGTTGTGCCCCACGCCTCCGGCCACGCTGACTCCCGCCTGGCTGAACCATCCCGTTTTTCTGGCCAGCAGCATGAAAAGAAGGCTCAAAGCGCCGCCTGCCAAACTGTAAATCATGGAAAATCCATTGCCAAAGGTCAGTCCCGCCAGGACAATGCGGACCAGGGATATAAAAATCAGCTGGGGCAGACTGACCAGATAGAGTCCCACAATTGTCACCAGATTGGCCAGTCCCAGCTTCACTCCCGGGATGCCGAGACTGATGGGAATTAAGGTCTCCACATAGCTGAACAGGAAGGCCAGGGCAATCAGCATTCCGCACAGGGCCGCCCTTCCTGTTTTCTGTTCTCTTCTTGACACGTTCTGCCTCCTTTGCTAGTATGTTAAACAGAAAACTATCGTTCTGCGCTTCTTTCTATTATATCTTCCGAAGCGCAAAGTACAAGAGGAAATAATAAAATGAACAGAGAACAAGCGAAAGGAGCCCTGGGGCTTCTGGCCGGGCTGGCGCTTTTAGCCGGCTGTTTTTTTCTGGACAAAAAAGAACAGGCCAGAGAGCCCATGGTCCGCTCTGACTTCCTGTTAAATACCTTTGTCACCATATCCGTCTATGATTCCGACGACGAGACTCTCTTAGACGGAGCCATGGATCTGTGCCGCGAGTATGAAAACAGATTCAGCAAGACCATTGAGGGAAGCGAGATTTACCAGCTGAACCACAGGTCTCCAGAAGAGACCGTCTTTTCCCTGAGCAGCGACACAGCCTCTCTGATCGAGGAGGGGCTCTTTTACAGCCGCCTGTCGGACGGGGCCTACGATCTGACAGTAGAGCCTTTAAGCTCTCTCTGGGACTTCACAAGCGGACAGAACGTCATTCCGCCGAAGGAGGACATTGAGACGGCAGCGGCAAAGGTGGGCTATGAAAATCTGGCGCTTGAGGGAAATACGCTTACCTTCCTCTCGCCGGACACCACCCTGGATCTGGGATCCATCGCCAAGGGCTTTATCGCAGACCGCCTGAAGGAATACCTGGTCAGCCAGGGAGTGGAAAGCGCCATCATCAATCTGGGGGGAAACGTGCTCTGCATCGGCTCCCAGCCAGACGGGGAGCCGTTCCGGATCGGCATTCAGAAGCCCTTTGCCAGCCACAATGAAACCGTCGGCTTTGTGGAAATCGACGACGCCTCTGTAGTGTCCTCCGGCGTCTACGAGCGCTGTTTCACCGCAGATGGAAAAAATTACCACCACCTTCTGGACCCCAGGACAGGATATCCCTATGACAACGGCCTGATTTCCGTTGTCATCATCTGCCCGGAATCTGTGGACGGGGACGCCCTGAGCACAACCTGCTTTTCCCTGGGGCTGGAAAAGGGCATGGAGCTTTTAGACTCCACTGAGGATGCGGCAGGTATCTTCATTACAGAGGACTATGAGCTGCATTTTTCTGAAGGCGCGGCCGAGCTCTCCATCTATGATGAAGACGGAAAGCCACTGAAAAATCTGAAATGAGGTGACTGACTATGAATCCTAACTCATCTGAAGCACAGACAGAAAGAAACGGGAAACGCTCTAAAAAACACGATTTGTTCCTGGTTCTGGCTGTTCTGGCAGCCGCAGCTCTTCTCTTTGCGGGAAGAAAGCTGTTTTTTTCCAAGTCCCCTGCCGCTGTCACAGTCAGCGTGGACGGGACAGAGCTTATGACTCTTGATTTGAATCAGGACGGGGAACAAGTCATAGAAAGCCCCGGCGGAGGCACAAACCGCCTGGTGATCAAAGATGGAACGGTTCACATGGAGGAAGCGTCCTGCCCGGACAAGGTCTGCATAAAGCAGGGAACAATTTCCGAGACAGGGCAGTCCATTGTCTGCCTCCCAAACCGGGTAATTGTAACTATCACTGGAACTGATTCACAAAAAACTGATTAGCAGCATAAAAAGGAGACCTGATTATGAGACCATTTAAGAAAAAACAAACCTTTTTAAAGAATATTTCTCTCCGGCTGGCCCTGGCTGTGCTCCTGACAGCCGCCCTCACGCTTACCGGCTGCTCAGGAGGCGGTAAAGCTTCCTCACAGGGAACCTCTGAGCAGCCCTCTTCCTCCCAGAGCCAGAGCCAGAGCCAGGAAAGCGAAGCTCCTGCAGGCGCTGGTTCCGCCGACGCCCAGTTACACTTTATCGACGTAGGCCAGGGCCTCTCTGTTCTGATAGAATCAGACGGCCATTTTCTTTTGTTTGACGGCGGAGACAGAAAAACCTCTTCCCTGGTTGTCTCCTATTTAAAAGAGCAGGGAGTGGAAACTCTGGACTATGTGATTGCCTCCCATTACGATGCAGATCACTTAAACGGCGTAGTGGGCGCCCTGAACGCCTTCCAGGTATCCCAGGTGCTGGCGCCGGACTATGAGACAGACACAAAGGTGTTCCAGTCTTTCCAGTCTGCCATAGAGAAGAATCGCATTCCCCTCTCCCACCCGGCCCCCGGCGATTCCTTTACGCTCGGAAACGCCTCCTTCACGGTTCTGGCTCCCCAGGATAAAAGCTATCAGAACGCCAACGACTACTCAGTCGCTATCCGCCTGACAGCCGGGGATGTGAGCTTCCTGATTACAGGGGACGCGGAGGTGGAAAGCGAAGCCGAGATGGTGAAGTCCGGGCTTCCTCTGGAAAGTACCGTCTACGTGGCGGGCCACCATGGAAGCGCCAGCTCCAGCAGCTGGGATTTCCTTCAGAAGGCGGTTCCGGAATACGTGGTAATCAGCTGCGGAGTCGGCAATTCTTACGGACATCCCCACGTGGAGACCATGGAAAAGCTTCAGTCTATGGAAATTCCCGTTTTCCGCACAGACAAGCAGGGAACGGTCACTGTTTCCACAGACGGAACGTCTCTCACCTGGTCTGCAGACCCCTGTAATGACTACTCCTCCGGCGATCCGGACGACAAGCCGGCCAGACCTGCAGGTTCCGGTCAGCCTGCTCTTCCAGAGGAAAACGCTCCGGATCAGGAAGCTGCCGAAAGCGGTTCCCACACCTATATTTTAAATACAAATTCTAAGCTGATTCATATGCCGGACTGCAAAAGCGTAACAGATATGAGTGAAGCGAACAAACAGACATGGTCCGGAGAATCCTACGACAAATGCCTGGAGGAACATCCAGGCTACCGGGGATGTAAAAGCTGTGATCCGCGGTAGATCAGATAACATCTTTCATCCAATATTCAAGCAGCCAGAGCCTCAGACAGGCCCTGGCTGTTTTTATGAAGCGCTTTATTCTTTATGCCTTACAGATAAATTTGTACAGACAAACTTCTTCTGAACAGGCAGCGTACAGACGAAAGGACGCCTTCTGCCGCCCTACTGCACTGCCTCCAGGTAGGCTAACGCCGCCTTCAGACAGCCGTCCACCCCCGCCAGCCCTGTATCCAGGCACAGGTGGTAGTTTTGAGCCCTTCCCCAGGAACTGCCTGTATAATATTGGTAATAATCCCTTCTCTTCTCATCAATCTCGCGGATATGGCGCTCTGTTCCCTTTCTGTCAGAGCTGCCTTCCGCAGCCATGATGCGCTCTGCTCTCTGTTCCATCCCTGCATGGACAAAAAGATTGATGCTGTTCTCCAGAATCCGATCCGCGCAGCGGCCGACCACCACGCAGGGGCCCCGGGAGGCCAGACGGCGTATTACATTAGACTGCGCCACGAACAGCTGATCTGAAATCGGCACCTCATACAGGCTGGAGAGAACCCTTGATCGCTCCCTGTTTAAATAATCGGGAATCTCGATCTGCTCGTCATATCTTCGGAACGCCTCCTCCGCAATCTCCATATCGTCGGCAGCCATGGAGATAACCTCCTTGTCATAAAATGGAATTCCCAGAGCCTTCGCCAGCTTCACGCCCAGTTCCCGGCCTCCGCTTCCATATTCACGGCTTATTGTAATGACTTGATTCATTCTGTATCCCCCTCTCTGAATCCGCTGGTAAAATTACTTTTATTATAGCGTTTGACGGGAAATTTGTACACTGGATTTTTCCGCTTTCACAGGCCTTTTTCCGCTTTCACAGGCCCTTCCTAGTCCTGCAGAAAGGAATGGCTCATAATATAAAATTCCTCCTGACTGGGCTGATATTTACGCTCCTTCGGCGCAAGCGTATCGTCATACGCTCTGGCTTCCTCCTCGCTGATGCCCATGACAGGGCTGTCACGATACGTCCAGTTTTTCTCTCCCAGCGCTCCGGGAATCAGTTCCCTGACCATCATGGCTGCCGGATACAGACCGCCCTCTACGCTCACATGGAACTTCCTGCAGCTTTTAAAACCACAGCCCACATAGTTGGCAGGACTTCCGAATATAACGACCGCGTCATAGCCCAGCTTCAGAGCCGTCTGGAAGGAATGCTCTATCAGCATTTTCCCGTATCCCCTTCTCTGGTATTTCGACAGAATGCATACCGGGCCAAAGGTCAGAATCTCCTTTTTCACGCCGTCTTCATCTGTCAGGGAAGCCTTTGTATACATAATACTTCCCATCACCTCTCCGTCCAGTTCCATTACAAAATCAAGTTCTGGTATAAAATCCTCGTGGCTTCGCATCACATGAACCAGATAGTGCTCCACACATCCAGCACATAGATATTATAAAAAGCTTCTCTCGTGATCTCCTCCACGATCTGATAGTCATCCGGTCTCTCATTTCGAATCACAATACGTTCCATTAAAATCTCCTTTTTCATCTTTTCTGAACACAGGGAAATAAATCCGAAACACCGTTCCCCGCCCCGGTTCGCTCTCCACAGTGATGGTTCCTTTGTGTTCCTCCACCATCCTGTGAACCAGGTAAAGCCCCAGTCCAGTTCCCTCCCCCGCTTTTCTGGTGGTATAGAAGGGATCGAAAATCTGGCTTTTCACTTCCTCGCTCATGCCGCAGCCAGTGTCAGAAAAGGTCAGCTCATAAAATTCCTGCTCCGGCTTGTCGGAGAAGAAACGGTTTTCCGCCATATCCTTTCCCTGTCTCACCACCCCGCTGACGGTCAGGCAGCCGCCGGACTTCCCCATGGCATGAAAGGCGTTGGTGCATAAATTTAATACAATCTGGTGGATCTGAGTCTCATTTCCCCACATCCAGTAGGGCTCAAATACCAGCTGCATGGAAAGCTTTACCTGCTCCGGCTTTCCCGATTCTGCCACCAGCATGGCCTTGGCCGCCGTCTGGCTGATTAAAAGCTCCTGAAAGCTCTTCTTGGCGTTTTTCCCGCTGAAAGCTGAAATCTGTCCGATAATCTTCTTGGCTTTCTCAGCAGAATTTAAGATTTCCTCAATATCCCCATAGTAAGGATTCTGCGGCTCCATTTCCGACAGCATCATGGCAGAGTATCCCATAATCGGAGTCAGCAGGTTGTTGAACTCATGGGCAATTCCTCCTGTCATGGTTCCAATCAGCTGAAGCCGCTGCTGGTGGGCCATGGCTTCCTCCCTCTTTCTCAGCTCTTCCAGCCGCTCGTTGACCTCCTTCAGCCGGACGTCTTCTTTCTCCACCTTTTTCTGGTGAAGAAACATCCTTCCAGTCAAAAGCAGAAACAGGCCGAAAAAGATCACAAGAAGCACCGCTACGGCTACAATCTTCACGATGGACTTCTGCATGGGCAGGGTAATGTCCGCATAGTCGATGACAGCGCTGACAATGAGAAAGTCGTCTCCAATCCAGGCCGGTTCATAGGCGGAAACCTTTTTTACCGGTCTAGGAGGATCCTCAATCCACCAGTAGGAATGGTAGACTTCCACGCCTCCCCTGCCCTGGTTCTGATGCTCAATTAATCGTGTTAAATCTGTAAAATCCAGATCCGGATACATTTCCATTCTGCCTGACAGAACCTTCTGGCCAATCTGCTCCTCCACCTGGTGCATGAGAATCAGTCCGTCTGAGGATTTCACCATCACATACCCGTTTTTTCCCATTTTTATGTGGGCAGCCGTCTTCTCGTAGATATCGTTAAAACTCAAAAGGCAGGAAAGGCGGTTTCCCGCCTGAGTCATCTTAGCAAGCTTCAGATAGCACCAGCCGTTTTCATCCTGCAGAATAGAGACTGCCAGATCCGCGTTCTCCTCTGTCATAAAGCTGGCTGTCTGAAGAGTCAGAGGTTCCTGCCCTTCTGCCCAGCATTCTATCCTCTGGCCGCCGCTTTCCCATGCCATGCCCTCCACGCTGCCTTCCCTTCCCTCCAGAAATTCCTCCAGTAGCTGCGCCATGGGTTCCTGCTGTCCCTGTTCCAGGGAGCGTTCCGCCTCAATAAACTGGTTAAGCTTTGTCTCCATCTCCAGATCCGAAGCCATCTCGTCTGCAAATACCTCGATCTGCTTGGCGACGCTCTCCGAAATGGAGCGGAGCTGTCCGCTCTGCATCTGAATCATGGTTTTCTGGTTGTCGGAAATCATATTTCCCACCAGCGTCAGCAAAAGGGCGGCTGCCGCCAGTACGATTCCCGCTGCCGCCGCCAGCTCCCTGTCTCTTCTCCTAAAAGAAACGCGGCTGAAAAAAGCCATCTTTCCTCTCCCCCTTCTGCATAAATTGTAACAGCCGGAGATTTTCCTGTCAAATCTCCGGCTGAAACTGTTTTTTATTCATTTTTCATGTTTGAGGCTTTTCCTTTACAGCAGTCCAGCCCCAGTTTCCTAGAGGATAGGCAGATATCCTGTCACAAGGCCCATGGCCATAAAAATAACGAAAATTCCGATACACCATTTGAAAATGTAGCCCTGGTACTGTGCCAGCGTGATCTCTGTCTTGTCCATTAACAGGTAGATAAACGGTACAAGCGGACTCAAGAAGTGGAATGCCTGTCCCATCAGGGCGGCAAATCCAATATTTAAGTCTGTGAATCCGTATGCCTGGGCGGTGGCCGCTAACGGCGGAAGCACTCCGTAGTAGAATGCGTCGTTATTTAACAGATAGGTGCCAGGCGCACTGATCACAGCGATGACAATGGCAAAGTATTTTGCCAGAGATTCCGGAATCACGGCTACCAGGAATTCTGCGATGGCGTTTGACATGCCCGCGTCCTCCGGTCCGTTTAAGATTCCCATTAATACGCCGGCTCCCAGAACCATCATAACTACGTTGATCATGTCTGGTGCAATAGAGCTGATAACATTTCTCTGAACCTTCTGGTTCGGGTAGTTTACTAACAGAGCAACGGCTGTTCCCACGCCGAAAAGAATGGCGGAGGAGGCAAGTCCCATAATCAGAGCCGCAATAATGCCGGCTGTCAGAGCCAGGTTAAACAGAATCAGTTTCGGTCTCTTCCATGCCTTCTCATCCTCAGACAGTTCCACCTTTACCGCGTGGTTCTCCACATCCCTGCTGACGCCCAGACGCTTTCTCTCCTTTAATCCCAGGTAGTAGGAAACGCCGATTACGTAAACAGCAGATAAAGCCATTCCAGGCACCAACGGTCCTAAAATCTCTCCTGCGTCCAGATTCATGACAGACATAACTCTGGCTGTGGGGCCGCCCCACGGAATCAGGTTCATAATACAGTTCTGAAGGATAATCAGGGTCGCCAGATAAATTTTCTTAATCTTTAACCGCTCATAAATCGGAATCATGGCTGTACAGCAGATCATAACGGTAGTGGTTCCGTCTCCGTCCAGGGAAACAAAGGCAGCTAATACTGCTGTTCCCACTAAAACCTTTAACGGATCTCCCTTACACCAGGAAACAACCTTGTCCACCATCGGGTCGAACATTCCCGCCGTCAGCATTACGCCGAAATACAGAATGGCGAAAGTCATCATGGCAAAGGTACTGGCCACATCCTTAATTCCCGTCATGGCATACTCTAAGGTATCCCAGCCGTATCCTGCCAGAAGTCCGAACACAATCGGAATCAGAATCAGTGACGTAAAGGGGCTCAGTTTTTTCGCCATAATCAGTCCCATGAAGATTACGATCATGGCAAAGCCCAGAAGCGCTAAATACATACTTTTCCCTCTCTCTCCTCTGCCGGCCTTTCCCTTCTCCGGCAGAACTTATTTCTGATTCCCAGTATAGAGCCCTGTCCTTAACATCTCCTGAAAAAGTCTTAAAAAACTTTAAGATTTTCCTTTTTTTTTACAAGATCTTAGCACATTTTCGACAGCTGTTTTTTGCTTTTTTCCATCATTTGTGGTAGCATCAATATAACGCAGATGTTCAAAACAAAGAGAATGAAACAGAGAGGAGACCTTTTATGGCCGAAGAAAAGATACTCATTGCAGACGATGATCCCGCTGTCCGCCGCCTGTTAATCCGGGTGGTGGAAGGTAGCGGCTTTCAGGCTGTCACTGCCTGCGACGGAACGGAAGCCGTCCATCTGGCTTCCCGGGAATCCTTTGCACTGATTTTATTAGATATTATGATGAATGGAAACGATGACGGCTTTCACGCTATCAAACGGCTCCGGGAGTCCGGAAATACCACTCCCATCATGGTTTTAAGCGGAAGAACCGATGACTTCGACACTCTTTACGGCCTGGACATCGGAGCTGACGACTACGTTTCAAAGCCTTTTAATCCCGTCATTCTGGGCGGAAAGATCAAAGCCCTGATCCGCCGCAATCAGACCGGAAAACAGGAAAAGACCGGCATCATCACTGCCGGTTCCTTCTCCTATAATACGATTACCATGGAGCTTTTTAAAAATGGAACTCCGATTCCTCTCTCCTCCAGAGAGCATGTGCTGATGCGGCTGTTCCTGTCCCATCCCGGCCAGGTATTCACGAAGGAGCAGCTCTATGAGCTGGTCTGGAATCACTCTGCTGTGGACGACAACGTGATCATGGTTTACATCAGCCATCTGAGAAATAAAATTGAGGATCAGGCGAAAAATCCCTGCTACATTAAAACGGTGTGGGGAATCGGATATACCTTCTCCTGCCAGGATCCTTCCTGACAGGAGCGGCAGGACGTTCCGCCCAAAACCAAACCGGAACGCCCTTTTTCTATTCCTCCATGCCTGCGTCTGTCAGCTGATTCACCATTTCCTCCATCTCCTCCAGATCGCTGGAAAGAAGAGGAATCCCGCACTTCTCACAGGTATCTGTCAGCGCCGCAAAAATCCAGGGATTTCTCGCATAGACAGTCCTCGGTCTTCCGCTCTTCATGATGTAATTTAACAGGAAATGAAGAATGGCGCTGACCTCGTTGTCCTCCGGCTCCAGCACCTGCATATTGAGAACCGCCCTGGTTCTCTTTTCCATTACAAGGAACGCTCTGGGGAAGAAGGGCCTGTCATAGCCCTCCTCCACTACCTCCGCGTTCATATAAAACAAATCCATGGACAGCTCGTTTATGCTTCTGGGACGGGATTTCACCGCCTCGATCTGATCCACGCTTCGAAGACGGGCCAGGGGGTATTTCCTTCTGCCGGAAGGAATGGGGGCCGATACCGTCCTCCAGTCTCCAGTCTCTTCATCCCGGCTTCTCCAGAGGAATTCTCCCCGTTCAAAACGCACCTTCACCGCTCCGTCTCTGGCGTCCTTCACCGCTTCTTCCATACGGCAGAACGCCTCTGTCAGAATCTGCACCTCCTCTCCATCCAGCGTCCAGGGCGCGTAGGCCTTCCGCCAGGAGAGAAAGCAGGGCCATTTCCCCCGTCCCCTGAAGGCCAAGCCCAGCTCCTTTATCATATCCCGCTGCTCCTGAGGCACGTCCTCCCGATCGCAGAGCTTAAAGGACAGACAGCGCTGTTCTCTGAGAGCAAAGGAGGCCAGAGCCTCCCCTCTGGTGCTCTCTGTCAGGTCAAAATCCTCCAGTCCGTCGTTTCCTATATATATCGTCACGCCGCGATTGTGAATTCCCCGGCCAGATACGCTCATAAACAGCGGTTCCTGTTTCCCGCTCTCCTGAATGACAATTAAATCTGTATTCCAAAAATCTTCCCAGGGGGCCAGCTTCGTCACAGCGGCGGCAGCCTGGTAAAGAGAGTTCCATTGCTCCAGAGAAGCTTCCTGTTTCATCATCAATCCCTGTTTCCTTTCTGTCATATGTTTTCTGCAATACGTCTATTATGACATAAAAAGGTGTGGGGGACAAGAGCTTCTCTTTGCGTTTTCTGCTCAGCTCTTTGCGTTTTCTACTCAGCCCAGTAGTTGACGGTCACTCCCAGCCCCCGCTCCTTCGCGGCCCGGTAGGCTCTGGTCACCACCGCCAGATCCTCGATTCCCATTCCCACTGCGTTGAAATAGATAATCTCATCCTCGCTCTCTCTTTGGATGCTGGCAAAACAGCATAAACTCATAAATCATACAGTTCAGTTTACTTATTTCCAGTTAATGATATACTTCGTCCCTCTACCTTTTCCTTCAACTGTAATCACGCCTTTTTCTCCCATATCTTTCAGTAACTTTGTAGTCTTTGATTTACCAAAAGGCGCATATGGCGCAATTTCGCTTATGGGCTTCAGCATAGTCTTGCTTAGGAGTGTATAAATTACTTTTTCGTCTTCTGTCAAATTAACATTGCTTTCAAATACTGGAAGCATAATTTTGATTGCATTTTCCGATACTTCAAACTCCGGTTTTATTAAACTTTCTTCGTACAGCTGTTTTATCCTTGTAATTCCTGTTCCGAATATCTCCACAAATCCCAATCTGTAAAACACGTTTGCAAGATTTCTGTTTCTTAAAACAGAAAGTCTGCCTGACAAATATTCTTCTGCTGTTATTCCAGATGGCAGACCGCCAGGAGATACGATTTCAATTCTATCGTCAAACATTGAAACTCTGATTTGAGAATCCACATCCCATGCCCTATGAATCAGAGCATTGGCAACTGCTTCCCTAAAAGCGGCTTCTGGTATTTTCTCCACCCTTTTCCTATCGGCCCCCTGTATTACCTCGTATTGGTAATAATCTCTAAACACAGCAGTTGTCTTTTCATATTCGTCTAACACAGAGATATTCTCAAATGTTGCTCTCCTTTGAATGACGCTGATATTTTCACCAAATTTCACAAGATCAATTCCAGGAAAATGATTTTTGTCTGCCAACAGCCCCGCTGCATTGCTAAAGCCATTTACATTGTCATAGAGGTTCAATGTTTTCAATGTATCCTGATTAAATGTTTCAATCTGAATGCTTTCCTTCAGCTTACGGCGTAAAACTTTGAAGGACAGTTCCTGGTCTTTACATGGCAGTTCTTCAAATCTGATATTTTTCCCATCTAATATAAGCCTTGAAAATTCCAAGGTATCTACCTCTATCGTCGCCGTATCGTTTCGTTTATATGCTTTTGATTTATATAAATAAGGTTTCTGAAGGCCGCTTTTTACAGTGAGTTTTATCGTCTGATCATGATTCTGTATTTCAAGCGTATAGTTCGGCTGAGGTGAGATGCTGTCATTGATTTTATTTTCAATATCCAGGCAAGCCTGCTTTACATCTGGCAGACCTTTCACTGTTCCATCGTCATCAACTCCAAAAAGGATTGTTCCTCCGCCATAATTCGAAAAGGCACTGACTGTCTTTAAAAAAGTATTCGTAATTGTTTCCTTGAATTCCAATCCCCTTGTTTCACGCATATCAATCGCACCCTCTTTCCACTTTTATTAAGCCTATTATATGCAGAAATACGCAAAAAATCAATCGTAAAAATTTACGATTGATTTTTCAATTAATTTCAATCATATATTCAAATAAAATACTTCTTTCTGATGCAAAACACACCGTCCCCTGCGAACCGGCGCCCCTCTAAACTCCTTTTCTCTTCCCCATTCTCCAGAAATACCAGAAACCCGCAGCGTCGGCCAAAAACCAGCCGATAGGCACGGCCCACCAGATTCCCAGAAGCCCGATGGCCGGAATAGGCGACAAAAGATAGGCCAGAGCCACTCTCGTTCCCAGGGAAATAATTGTGAGAACCACGGACACTCCTGCCCGGCCCAGGCCGCGGTAGAGTCCGTAGAGCAGAAACAGGCAGCCGATTCCCACATAGCAGGCCCCCTCTATGTGAAGGTACTGGACGCCAATTCTGATAATTTCCGTCTCCTCAGGGCTGATAAAAATAGTCATGAGCGGCCCCGCAAAACACACAATCACCGCCGAGATAACGAGGCAGAACAGGCCGGAGCTCAGTACGGCCGCTCTAAGTCCCTGGCGGATCCGCTCCGTTTTTCCAGCTCCCTGATTCTGGGCAATGAAGGTAGAAAATGCGTTTCCAAAATCCTGCACCGGCATATAGGCGAAGGAATCAATCTTCACTGCTGCCGCAAAAGCCGCCATAACCGTGACTCCGTAGCTGTTTACAAGCCCCTGCACCATGAGAATCCCAAAATTCATGACCGACTGCTGGGCGCAGGTTAAAATCGAATACCTGGAAATCGTCTTTAAAATATTCCTGTCCCTGTAAAAGTGACGCTTTCCCGGCAGCAGATGGGGCATTTTTACACATACATAGAGGCCAATTCCCAGGGCAGCCAGAAACTGGGCCAGAATCGTAGCCCAGGCCGCTCCGGCTGTTCCCATATGAAATTTCAGAATAAATACCAGATCCAGGACAATATTTCCCAGAGCTGAAACTGCCAGAAACAAAAGGGGAACCACAGAATTTCCCAGAGCCCTTAAAAGCGCGGCAAAATAATTGTACACAAAGGTAAAGATAAGGCCCATAAAAATAACCTGCAGATATTCTCCCGTCTCTTCTAAAATATCTGACGGAATCTTAAGAATTCCCATCATGGGATCCAGAAATATCAGAGAAAGCGCTTCCACCAGAGCCGTTACCAGCCCAATGAAAAGAAACGACTGGACAAAGCTGTTCTTCATCCGCTCTGTATCTCCCGCCCCGCAGAGCATGGAAAACAGCACTCCGCTTCCCATGCAGAGTCCCAGAATCACAGAGGTAAGAAATGTCATCACCGTGTAGGAGGATCCCACTGCCGCCAGAGCGCCCGGCCCCAGAAAACGGCCCACAATCAGGGTATCCGCCACATTATAAAACTGCTGGAGCAGATTTCCGGCAATAAGCGGCAGAGCGAAGGTCCACATGGAGCGCGCTACCGGTCCCTCTGTCAGATCAATATTTCTGCCAGCTGATACTCTCTGTTTCATTTTATTTCACATCCTGTTCTTTCAAATCGTCTCCTGCGTCTGCCAAAACCTTCTTCAGCAGAATACGTATTTTTTAATCATATCAGAATTTCTCCCCTCTGTCATCAGAATTTCCTATCTTGAGACTCACGACATACGCATGAATTGTTTTCCTTCCTCTTTTTCAAAATATCTTGTTTTTA
>ERZ894232.623-NODE-623-length-44914-cov-42.741635_pt1 | contig 44914 bp, 41 predicted proteins | sample MGYA00380296_ERZ894232 | MGnify/ENA primary metagenome ERZ894232 (study PRJEB32331, sample SAMN06328433) | human gut metagenome | biome: human gut microbiome; feature: stool | host: Homo sapiens | collected 2014-08-14 ...
TGGTAAGTCTATCTTACATCAGTTTGAAGGTTTACACAAACTTTGGGATACTCCCAATATAATTCCTTCTCTTTCAAATATTTTTCGATATACTCATCCTGAATAGGTGATTGCCTGCTGTTGATCATCTCTACCTTTTCAGGAACAACGTCTACTGCTATAACCTCATGATTTTGAGATAATAAAATCGCTATTGATAATCCTACATACCCTGTTCCTGCTACTGCTATTTTCATATATTGACCTTCTTTTTTACGTATATTATTTTTTTTAAAATACCAAATATTGTATTTTCTATAGTTCTAATAAATGCCAGGAAACAGGAATTATGCTCTCCCTGTTTCCATAAAATATAGTGATATTTAAGTAACTCTTTATATCCTACACTTGATATAGATCCGCTTCTTCTACGATATTTTGCCAAGTTCAAATTTAGCAAATAGCAGTCCGAATATTGTATAATTTTCAACCACATAGCATAGTCATTATGTTTTTTTAAATTTTCAATTTGTATAATTCCAATTTTTTCTGCATCATACATTACCGTAAGACATCCTGGCCAACAATATGCCCGCATTTTTTCTTTCGTTATTTTTTTTGGTCCACTTACAATCGTATTTAAACCTATGGATTGTTCATCTATTTCTTCATATTTTGTATAAGAAAACCGACACTGTCTTTCTTTCATAAAAGCAATTTGTTTTTCTAATTTTTCTGGCATCCATAGATCGTCGCTATAAAGAAATGCAATCCACCTTCCCCTAGCTTTTCTCAATGCGTAATTTCTTGAAAATGCCGCTCCACTATTTTTAGTGTTTTTTATATATTGTATCCGCTTATCCGATAAATACGGGTTTATTACTTCATCTGTATTATCATTCGAAGAATCATCAATGATTAATAGTTCCCAATTTCTATATGTCTGTTCTAGTACACTATCAATTGTTTTTTCAATATATTTTCCTGTATTATAAGAAGGCATTATGATAGATACTAAATCATTTTCTTTCACGTTATTCTCCTTGCTGGTACTTTTGAGCTTTCCTTTGTTTATACTCATATTCTTGTCTACCTATCTTCTCTAACCTCAACAAATAATCTCCATAATCTTCTGCTGTCGCCATTCCTTCTTCCGTGATCCCCTCCTGACTTAGCAATGCTTTTTGTATCGTTTTCCAAATAATCTTCACATCTTCAAGAAACGTGATTTTTTTTATATACTCCTGATCATAAGCTAACTTCTTTTCCCAATCAATGGCATTCCGACCATTCACCTGAGCAAGTCCTGTCAGCCCAGGCCTGACACTATGGCGCTTTCTCTGTTTTGTAGTCATAAATACCATATCTCGCACCAACAACGGTCTCGGCCCTACCACCGCCATGTCCCCTTTCAGAATATTGAAAAGTTCCGGCAGTTCATCCAGGCTGGTAGCTCTTAATTTCTTTCCAAAGCTGGTCAGCCGTACTTCATCTGGCAGCAAATTCCCGTCTTTATCTTTTTTATCTGTCATAGTTCGAAACTTATAAAGAGTAAATATCTTCTCATCTTTTCCAGGCCGTTTCTGTTTGAAAATCACCGGACTTCCCAGCTTGATTCGCACCAGCACTGCCGTAACCAAAAGTACAGGGGATAAAAAAAACAGCGCCAGCAATGCGCACAAAAAGTCCTGAGGCCGTTTGATATATCTTTCGTAAAATCCTTGCTTTCTCATGATTTAAAACAGCTCCTGACTATCCTAATGATCTGCATTTGCTCTTCCTCTGCCATTTTATTGTCGCTGGGCAGGCATAAACCTCTCTGGAAAATATCCATTCCCACGTCTAATGGCTTTCCGTCCTTTCCTGCAGCTCCTCCTGCAATATATGCATTTGTTTTTGCCCGTCCTTCCCCTTCTCTTGTCACAAACCCGTTCATCCGGTATATAGGCTGCATATGCATGGGTTTCCAGATAGGGCGTCCTTCCGCATTGTATTCAGCCAGGGTTCCCAAAATCTCCGCAGGGCAGCTTTTTCCTGCCTCTTTTATGTATAAAGCCTCCTGCTCGCCTCTCACCTGGCGGCACATAGCCTCCGGCTTGATCAACAGGCAACTGAGCCAGTAGTTGGGCTCACTATTTTCCTCGTCAAAGGGGTTCATCTCCACCGGAAGGTCTGCAAAGCCCTCCTTGTAGCGCTCATAGATGGCCTTCTTTTGAGCGATGTGCTCTTCCAGATGGGGGAACTGCCCACGCACGACTCCAGCGATTACATTACTCATACGATAGTTGTAACCCACTTCCTCATGCTGATACCAAGGAGCGTTCTCACGGGACTGAGTAGACCACTTCCGCACTTTCTCTGCTGCTTCCTTCTCATCAGTCAAAAGCATTCCGCCAGATGAACCTGTAATAATCTTGTTTCCATTAAAAGAAATGATGCTGTAGTCTCCAAATGTACCTGTCTGCATCCCCTTGTAGGAAGCTCCCAGTGACTCTGCCGCATCCTCCACCAGCACTGCGTTATATCGTTTACAAATTTCTTTAATCGCATCGATTTTTCCAGGGGTTCCGTATAAATGAGCCACGACCACCACTCTAACCTCAGGATACAATTCAAACGCCTTCTCAAGCGCTTTCGGATCCATGTTCCAGGTATCATATTCTGTATCAATGAATACTGGGATTCCTCCTTCGTATACTACTGGATTTACTGTAGCTGTAAATGTCACATCAGAGCAGAACACTTTTTTTCCTTCCAAAACTCCATGTCCCGGTGCTGGCATCCCATAAACACGAATCCCTGCCAGCCTAACTGCCATATGTAGTGCTGCTGTTCCCGCTGAAAGCCCAACTGCATAGCCGCATCCAACTTTTTCACAGGCCATTCGTTCTGCCTCATTAATATTTTTCCCTACTGTGCTCATCCAGTTTGTTTCAAAAGCTTCCCTCATATAGGAAAGTTCTTCTCCATGCATTGTAGGAGAGCTAAGCCATATTTTACTTTTAAAAGGCTGAAACTCCTCATTTACTTTATTTTCCATTCCAACACCTCATATTCTTTTCTCCACACAAAAAAGAGCCTCATCTCTGAAGCTCTTCTCTCCTCAGCCTGATTCCGAACACAGCAGTCTGTTTCCGCCCCGCTATGGTAAGCTCTGTCACTGCCAGCCGTTTTCTCAGGTTCAATTTTACAATTTTGTCTAAAAAAAATCGGAGAGGCCCGTCTGCTCTCACGATCTCTCCTTTTTCATCTAAATACAGGTCTGTCAGTTCTGCAACCATATCTCTGCCCTCTCTGTGACAGATTTTTTTCAGGAACTCTTCCTCCTCTGTTTCCAGAGAAATAAAGCTTCCGTCATTGTCGCCCAGCAGCCTCGTATACTCCGGTATCTTCTTCAGCTCGTAAAAGAGCTGCTCCGGTTTTGCTGTCTCTAAAAATAAATAGGAGGGAAAGAGTATTTCCTTCACTGTCACCCATTCTCCTCCCAGGCGTCTGATAAATCTTCTTTTTACTGTAAAACAGTCTTCACATATCTGTGGGGAGAGATAGGCGCTCACAGCTCTGGACAGCTCTTCTTCCTTCCCTGTGATGGTCTGAATCACATACCACATGTCTGTTCTCCTGTTTTTTGGTATAGCTTCGCCATATCCGCAATAAAAAATAGTTTTTATCCCGAACGCTTCTCTCATCTATAACCTCGTTTCTTCCTTACATATGCCCCATTAGCTTTACGAAGGTTTCACGATTTTCTCCATCTGAAATCTCAGAATTCAAAACCTGTTTTCTCCTATATACAGCCATATATAATAGGTAGAAAAAGGATATTTTCAGGTTTTCATAAGATTCCTTTATATTCCTGTCGATTATAACACTATTTGAAAATACGGTCAATATCTGTGAAAAGGATCATTAGGAAAGAAATGGGAAAGATTTTCTTAGGATTTTCCTGATATTCCGGTATCTATGAAATTTCTCTAAATCCCCCTGATATCCTTGATTTTCTCCCCATAAATGATAAAATAGTTTCTACATACTTCAAAGGAGGACTCTATGAAAGCCAAAAATATTTCATCTATGGTGATCCGGATTCTGGTGTCGGCAGTGTTAATGTTTCTGCTGTTCTATTCCATGCTTCCGGCCGTTAATCTGAGAGATAAGAATTTCCTTGTCTTTCTGATTCTCTGTATTCTCATTTTCCTTGTTGTGAATTTCCTGTCCTATACCAAGGATTTTCTTCAGACTCTGGGTTCCGGGCGGGGCGTCCAGATGGTGAAGGATGAGGAGACGGGACAGTTTGTTTTCCGCAGAAACAGCGGAAAAAGAAGCGGCGTCAGCCTTGGAAGGCCTTTAAAATACGGCTTTATCGCTATCGGCCTGATCATTATTCTCATGACTGTCGCTTCTCTTCTGGGACTCCAGTTTTTCAACGCCACCCGTTACCGTGATCTGATCACCATTGAGGAGGGCGATTTTGCCCAGGACGTGGCTGAGCTTAACATGTCCCAGATTCCTGTAGTCGACAAGGATACCGCCTCCCGTCTCGGCAGCCGTAAGCTGGGAGAGATGACAGAGCTGGTTTCCCAGTTTGAGATTCAGGACGACTACACTCAGATCAACTATAAGGGTTCTCCCTACCGTGTGACGCCGCTCCGCTATGCGGATCCGGTCAAGTGGCTCTTTAACCACAAGGAAGGCCTTCCCGCCTACTTAACTGTGGACATGGTAACTCAGGAAACCAACCTGGTATGGCTGGAAAATGGAATGAGATACTCCCCCAGTGAATATTTCTTCCGCAACATTTACCGCTATATCCGTTTTAAATATCCGACGAAGATGTTTGAAACTGTATCCTTTGAGATCGACGACAACGGAACGCCTTACTGGATTGCTCCCACTATCTCCTACCGGATTGGCTGGTGGGACGGAAAAGACATCGACGGCGCCGTGTTAGTCAACGCCGTTACCGGCGAAAGTGAATGGTACGCCAAGGAGGACGTTCCCCAATGGGTGGATCAGCTCTACTACGCGGAGCTTCTCATCGGCCAGCTGGACGACAATGGAAGATTCCAGCACGGATATATTAACTCTGTCTTCGGCCAGAAGGACGTGCGCCGTACTACCTACGGCTACAACTATATGGCCATCAACGACGACGTCTATCTGTACACAGGCATGAGCTCTGTGACAGCCGACGAGTCCAATATCGGCTTTGTTCTTGTCAACTGCCGAACGAAGGAGACCAAGTTCTACACGGTTCCAGGCGCGACGGAGACCTCTGCCATGGCTTCTGCCCAGGGACAGGTGCAGCACTTAAACTACTCTGCTACCTTCCCTCTGCTCTTAAATATTTCCAACCGTCCGACGTATTTCCTCTCTCTGAAGGACAATGCGGGACTTGTGAAAATGTACGCCTTTGTAGACGTGGAGCAGTACCAGATCGTAGGAACCGGACAGACTATTGACGAGGCCAAGAGCAATTACAGAAAAGCGCTGAACCTGGAAGACGTGGAGGTGCAGGAGCCTGTGGACAGCACGGAAATCTCCGGAACCGTCGCTTCTCTTGCCAGCGCGGTTGTGTCCGGCAATACCTGCTATTACTTTACTCTTGAGGGAGATTCCCAGGTATACACCGCCTCTGTGGACATTCACGAGAAGCTTCCTTTCATGCAGCCAGGCGCAGAATTATCCTTCTCCTATGCGGAGGACGGCGCTGTCCGGCGGGTAACAGAGGTTCACGAGCTTGCCCTTCCTGACAGCGGGGACATTTCCAGCCAGACGGAAGCTCCCGAAGCAGATTCCATCCAGCCTGAGACTTCAGAAGAAGTCTCTCCGGCTGATTCTGAGGCCGGACAGCCGGCAGACGGACAGTAGGAGGAAGCTTTCCCATGAAATCTGACGATATTATTATGAAAATAGGAATTGTACATATCCTGGACTCGTCTGTGGGCGTGCCGGTTCTCTCCGACTGCCCCATCGATCTGTCCGGTGATCTGTCCGATTTTCTGAAGGCCCACATTGAAAAATTGACGGAGAGCGACGACGTCAAGCTCTGCCGCTTTGGAAACGATTCTCCTGTCAAGCAGCTTCTGGAGCAGTGTACCCCGGAAACCTTTGTGGAGACCAGCAAGCAGCTGGCCCAGCTGCTCTACGACATTATGAACGCTAATATCGATATTCCTCCGGCCGACGTTGCGGTGGTGGTCTTCTCCTCCGGGGGAAGCGATTATCTGGCCCTTCTGAAAATGAATTACAAGACTTCCTACACCCATCTGACCAAGGAGCAGGAAGGCAAAAACGCCAACAGCATTATTCTGCAGAAGGCTCTGCTTCCAGGCCAGGGGCAGAAGCTCTCCGAGGCCTTTGTCGTGAATCTGAGAACGGGAGAGCTTCTGGTGACGGAGAAAAAGTACGAGGTAAACGGCGAAAAACGTCTGTATTTTTCCGAGCTGTATCTGGAATGCCACGCTCCTCTGTCTCAGAAATCAAAGCTGGATATTGTGACAAGAGCGGTGGAGCAGGTCAACCGGAAGTATTACGGGGATGACGACGCAGAACGCAAAATGGAAATTAAAAATGTCATTTACAGGGAGCTGGAAGAGGAGGGCGCCATCAAGGTGGAATCTCTCCGTGAAAAGGTTTTTCCAGACAGCCCGGAAATGCAGACTGCCTTTGATGAGAAAATGGAGAAATACAATCTGTCCTACGAGACAGTCCAGCCCAAAAATGAGCAGACGGTAAAAAAATTCCAGAGCCAGCGTCTGACGACCGATACGGGAATCGAGATCACTATCCCTATGGAGGAGTACCAGAATCCAGACCGGGTGGAATTTATCACAAATCCAGACGGAACCATTTCCGTTCTCATTAAAAACATCGGTCATCTGATGTCAAAGTAGGAAAAACGCCTGACGGAATTTTTCCTGCTGAATCCATTAAATACAGAAAGAGAGGCGGAAGGTTTCATTCCGGCAGTTTTATGCCGAAGCGAAGCCTTCCGCCTCTCTTTTTATCTTCCTGTTATGTTCCACCTGCTCTGACGCTATATCATGGCTCTGTAGCCTGCCTTCCACCTGGACAGAAGCTCTCCCTCTGCCTGCCTGCGGGCAGTCTTTTCCTGGTTAAACAGCTCCTCTGCCTGTCTCACGCTCTCAGAATGTCTGGCCCGGCTCACCGCCTCGTCAAATTCTTCCTTCCACTGCTCTTTCCGGCTGTCCAGCAGTCCGGCGCCGAATCTGGCCTTGACAGACAGCTTTGGATTTAAAAGTGTCAGATGGTACATCCGCTTTACTGTGTCCGGATCCTTTCGGTAGCTCCAGGACATCTCATAGGCCTGCATGGCCTTGTCGAACCAGAACAGGCCTGCATAGCAGGCAGCCATATTGTTCCAGACCTTTCCCAGAAATTCGTCGTCAGCCGCCTTGTTGTGCTGGCTGTCCAGCAGCTTTTCATATCCCCGAAGCGCTGTGCCGTACTGGCGCAGCGTGTAATAGTAGTCTGCCGTAGCCTTGGCAAACTCCAGAGGGCCCATATTTCGGTAGGAGCTGATCTTCTGCCGGAAAGCCGTAATCTCTTTCGGACTGTAGAAATGGCATTCTTCCAGGAACATAAAGATCAGCTCGTCCTCGTCCGCGCCGGTTCTCAGCCCGTTTTCCAGCCTTGCCGCCAGAACAGTCATTCTCAGCTCTTTCTCAATAAACTCTGTCAGCCGCTCATCCAGAAAATGATCCATGGCCAGCAGAGGGTAATTATAAATCACATAGCAGAGCTCCTGGGAAGACCAGATATGGACGCCCAGGGCCTCAATATAGAGAGGATGCGTTACCTCCTCCTGTCTGCACAGTATGAAACTCATAGTACCACCTCTTGTCTCACCATGGCCTTTGAAGCTGGAAACAGCTCGCCAAAGCCTTTATCCTTTACCATAATAATCATGGTGCTCTCATCTGAAAAACCGATAGTCACCTGAATCCGGTTCGTCTTGTTTTCACGGATGGGGAAATCCTGAAGCGCCACAGGCACCACTCTCCTTTTCCTCTGATCCAGGGAGGAAATCACAAACTCCAGGTGGTCTTCTCCATCGGCAATCAGATCCACCGTGCTTCTGGCCTCATACCAGTTGTCTCCTGCCGCCGCCAGAACCAGGCTGGTATCCTTCCCCCGGTTCAAAACCCGCAGGGAAATGGTATACTGAAGCCTTCCCTCACAGATACAGGTAAACGGATAATCGGTGCGTTCTCTCTCATAATCTGCGCCCCGGTAGGCGGTTCCCTTTGAAAACAGGCCGTACTCTGCAAACACTCTCCTCTTGCTGCAGATTTTCTTCATAAAGCTGTGAGCCCAGTCTGTGGTGGCAAAGCCGTCTCCTGTAAGAATAACCGCGGAAAACAGACGCTTATCTAAAATTCTGTCTGCACAGGCCGCCAGAAACTGATCCTCTGAGGCCGCTCCCTCCGGTCTCTTTAAATACTCCAATGTAATTTCTTCCTGAAGATCCTCCCGGTCGGCAGTGACAATCATTCCTCTGGATCCCCTCTGAGTCTTCAGCTCATAGTACCTGGCGCAGCCCTCGGACAGCTCGAACATCCCCACCTGATTGCTCCACACATCCCTCTTCTGGCTCATCACATAGTAGACAAAGCTCTCCGTATGGCTCACGATGTGAACGCGGCTTCTGTCAATTCCCAGGTAATCGGCGCAGTAAAGAAGGCTGTCCATCAGCCTTATCTCCGGCTTTCTCAGGGCAATGACCAGACGGCTTATCTCCTCCTTCTCAGCCTCCTTTTTCGGAAGCTCCAGCGCCTCCTTTAAAAAACGCTTCAGCAAATCCAGTCCTGTATAACCGTTTTCCCTCTCCGGCTCCTTCTCGTCCCGCTGTATTCTGGAGAGAAGACTGTCCCAGTGCGGATCGCCTGCCATGGCGCGGGCGGAGGCTTCCTCCCCCACATACCATTCCTCTGATTGTCTGTTTTTGCAGACCGCTGTCTTGATCGTCCATGTCCGTTCCGGCTCCAGCGCCGTTATGGACGTATAGGTATCGCACAGGTCGACTCCCAGTACAAGTCCGTCCATCTCTCAGCAAGCCCCTTTCTTCTATTACTTGATCCTGTCCATTTTCCCTGTCTGCCCTTCCCCGTCTGCTTCCGCCTCCTCTGTTAGAGAAGTCCGAACAGCGCCTGGGAAACGGCGTCAGCCGTCAGATACTCCTCCATCTGGCTTCTCAGGGTATTTTCATTTTTCATGTCAAAGCTCAGTCCCATCTGGTTGAGAAGCGCAAAGCGCGTTCCCTCCCGCTTTACCGGCGGCTCTCTGCGCTCCAGGCTTCCGGAAACGGCAGGGGCCTGATCCCCCCGTTTCCTGTAAATCTGGTACTCCAGGACCTCCCCCTCAAAAACCACCTTTTCCCGCACGAAAATGCCCTTGTAAACTTCCCTCATCTCCTCGCAGACAAACTCCTGCTCCTCTGGAAGTACGCGCACCATCAGCACGGGATCCGAATCCTTTTCCCCGTGGAATTCGATCATCTCTTTGTCGAGAAGCCGTTCTGGCACAGCCGCAAACCTGGATAATTCTTTAAAATAGGCAAATTCCATGCCAGCCTCCAACAGCACCTCTGTAACCGCTCTGCACAGCTCCTCCTGCTCCTTCGTGAGAGACGGCAGAGAAGCGTAATACTTGGTCAGGGCCAGCAGGTAAATATCCGGGATCCGGTCCCGGTCGGAGCTGTTGTAGACCGCTCCCTCCAGGTAGGCGAACACTTTATCCTGAGCCGGTTTTTCCTCCATAAAATACTCGATGCACTTTACGGTAAAATAGGCCTTTACAATCATTTCCCTGGTCTTCTTCCTGGATGCGTACAGGTCAAACACCCGGTCCATCTTTTCTGTGCAGCCGGTAAACAGCATCTGGCAGAGCAGCCGCTCTTCCATATCTGCAGTATCTGTCTGATCTCTGACAGCAGCCAGCAGAATACAGAACATCTGATCCACCGTTCCGTTAAAGTATTCGCACAGGTAGCTGAGAATGGCGCCGTCCGCTCTGCCCTCCTGGAAAATCTGGAAAGAGAGATTTAACAGGCGCTCATCCTCCCGCATCAGGCTGTCTAACAGCATTTTTACAACCAGCTTTTTCAGATCAGCCGTCTCCAGCCGTTCGCTTCCATATCGGCACAGCATATCGTATGCCTCTGAATAACAGCCCTGGGCAATCAGCGCTTTCATAATCTGCGCTCTCTCATCGGGGCTTATGGAATCCTTGTCAGCAGCCAGCAGGAAAGCAGCCGCCCGCTCTCTGTCTCCCTGTCCTCCCAGGGTCAGACTGTCCACATAGCGGCGGATCAGGGCAGACATAATCTTCTTCCTGTAAATAGGGTGAAGCGACGGCTCTGAAAGCGCTTTCACAAGGATTTCCTCCTCGTTTTCCGTCATGGAGCCAGCCGCTCCCTCTCTCTCCTTCCCCTCACGGTCAAGAGCCTTCTGGCAGGCATTTAATAGCAGGCTCGGGTGCTCCGGATACACCTGAAAGCACCGCTTAGCCAGCTCTTCCCCTTCCATCGCCGCAGACGTCTCGTAAGGCGTGCTCATAAACCGGTTCCCGGCCTCGTCCTGGAACATCAGAATATCGCGGCTGGAAAAAAGAGGCACATAGGCGGTCTGCTCTGTCAGAGGGTAGGCATCCTCTGTCGTCAGCTCCTCATGGCGCACTATGACATATCGGATACGGCTGTCCTTCACCGTAATGCAGTTGGATTTCAGCACAGACGGAAGCACCCTGGCCAGCTGCCGGTCCACCACATCCGGGTAAATCACCGTTTTGTAAATCACCGCCAGATCTCTGCTGATCTTTCCCGCAAACAGCTGGGAAAGAGCGAATTTTTCAATTTCCCTCTCATAAAACCGGAACATCGACTCGTCGTCCCGGTAAAATTCCAGCACATTCCGGTACAGTCTGGCCTTTCCCTTCTCATTCAGTTCATTTCCATAAGAAAAATAGAGAAGCATTTCCCTGGAAAGAGGCTTTTCGTAATTTTCTGGAAGGCAGTACAGATAGTACTCGTAGAGCTTTGTCAGAGCCAGCTTTGCCTCTACGCCCTTTTCGTACCATGGCAAATACTTGTTTTCCCGGCATCCCCCGCGGATCAGCATGGCGCAGACAGCAGAAAGGATCTCCGTATTCTCAAACTGAGCATAAAGAGCTGTCAGTATTTTAAGCCCAAAGGGCCAAAATTCCTTTTTCCTGTCAATCACATCTGCCGCGGCCAGAGCCGTTTCCTCAGACAGCAGTCCTCTTCTGGCTCCAAAGTAGATCACATGGGACTCAAAGGGCTCCATATTCCTCAGAAACTCCGGTTCCCTCGCCAGAATTCTGCAGGCTTCCAGAAACAGGAACGGGCTGGCGGCTCCCTCTCTGAATTGTCTGCGCAGATCTGCATAGACGGCGGCCGGGCTGGCGGCCAGCTCCGGATCCAGACGGAGAATCATCATATATAAATAGAAGTTTCCCGGCTCTGCCGCCAGATGGCGGCGCAGCAGCCTCAGGAGAGCGTCTCTCTGCGCCTCGCCGCCTGACAGGGAAACCTGGATATACTGGAACAGCAGATAGTTCATAACCCTGCTGTCCCGCTCCGCGAGGATCTGTTCCCTGACAGAATCCAGGATAGCCTGGGCCCGGTCTCTGCGCCCCACAGCCAAAAGGTGCTCCGCCTCCAGCAGGCGGACCGCGCTGTCTTCATAGGAAATTTTCATCTGGGACAGCAGACGTCCCATAGAAGAAGCCAGCCGCCTCTGGCTAAGCGTTCTCTCGTCCTTAACCTCAGGCTTTTTCTTCTTCCTGCCTGTCTGCCTGGTCTGGTTGTCCTCCTGCTCCTCTTCTCCCTCGCCGCCAGACTCGTAAGACGGCTCTGCGAGAGCCTCGTACTGCAGCCGCAGCTCCATATAATTTCTCAGATCCTCCCGGAAGGAAATGCTTTTCTGGGCCTTCTCTCCTCCCACTGTCACGGAAATGGAAATCTTGTGCGTCTCCCCGGCGGCCGTCACAAAAACAGCGCCGTAATTCCTTCCCCCGTGAAGGTTTTCTGACAAAATCTGGAACGGAAGAGAGCATACTCCGTTTTTAAAGTCCTCCTGAGTCACGGTTCGCTTTAACAGGTGGATAAAATCTCCGTCTGCCTCTGCTTCCAGGCAGATATATCCCCACCCTCTGCTCTTAATCTCAATGGAGTCCTGAATATGGCCAGACGGATTCTCGTAGGTTTTCTGCTCTTCATCGAAAAAAATACAGAAGGGCTCCTTTACTCCGAGCCCATTCAGAAATTCTTCCAGAAAGCACTGCCTGCTGCCGTGTCCCTTCAGCCCCTCGTACACCGCCCGCACATGGGGATCCTGCATAAAGGGCGCTTCGGCAAAATCAGGATAATCTAACAGCCTGAGAGCCGTATCTCCGTCTCTTCCCGCCAGTCTGGCAAAATCCTCCGGCGTCTTAAGGCTGCTCAGCACGCTTCCCGACGCAGCCAGATCCACATAAAACACATAGGGAATCTCTATCTCTCCGCAGCTGGTGACCAGATTGAACATTCCGTCAATCTCATCACCGGCCTCCATAAAGGAAGTGTCCACCTCATAAGCGATCCGATTCCTCACTCCGCCAAAGGACGCGTGATCCGCAAAGATCCGGACCCTGTCGCTGGTGGAATACACCAGTCCCTTGACGCTTCCTCCGCCCTCGGTTCCGATAAACAGTTCTCTTCTTACCGTTGTATTTGTTCTGATTGTCTCTTCTATCGCATCCGGCGTCCAGATCACCTTTGGTTTTGATGTATCCACAATGCCCATGGCCAGCCGGTTGATTCGTTCTCTCATAGCATTCTCACCTGCAGTATTCGTATTGCTTCCAAAATCTGTTTTCTATTTTAGCATACTTTCCTTTCAATTACACTACATAAAATCGACTTTTTGGCAAAGGCTTGATTTCAGAAAATAAACTTGATATGATAGATATTATCAGGAATAAAATCTCAGCAAAGAAAGGGATCGCATTATGACAAACAGTGAAAAAGCTCTGAAGCTCCATGAGGAGTGGAATGGAAAAATTGAGACCGTCTCCAAGGCAGCCGTTAAAAGCCGCGAGGATTTAGCTCTGGCCTATACGCCCGGCGTGGCGGAGCCATGCAAGGTAATCGCCGAGAATCCGGAGGCAGCCTACACATACACAATCAAATCCAACACCGTAGCCGTAATATCCGACGGAAGCGCCGTTCTGGGCCTGGGAAATATCGGACCGCTGGCAGCCATGCCGGTTATGGAGGGCAAGGCTGTCCTCTTCAAGGAGTTCGGCGGGATCAACGCCTTCCCCATCTGCCTGGACACCCAGGACACAGAGGAAATTATTGAGACTGTTGTCCGCATTGCCCCTGCTTTCGGCGGCATCAACCTGGAGGATATCTCCGCTCCCCGGTGCTTTGAAATTGAGGAGCGCTTAAAGGAGCGCCTCCCCATCCCGGTTTTCCACGATGATCAGCACGGCACTGCCATCGTAGTGCTGGCCGGCATTATCAATGCCTTAAAGGTAACGGGAAAGAAGAAGGAGACAGCCCAGGTCGTTGTAAACGGCGCAGGCAGTGCGGGAATCGCCATCACAAAGCTGCTTCTTACATACGGTTTCCAGAACATCACCCTCTGCGACAAGGCGGGCATGATCTGCGAGGGCATGGAGGGCCTCAACTGGATGCAGGAAAAGATGGCCAAAGTGACCAATCTCGGAAAGCGGACCGGAAGCCTGGCAGACGCCTTAAAGGGCGCGGATATCTTTGTGGGAGTCTCCGCTCCAGGCATCGTGACGCCTGAGATGGTCGCTTCCATGAACCATGACGCGATTCTCTTCGCCATGGCCAATCCTGTTCCTGAGATCATGCCGGATCTGGCCAGAGAGGCGGGAGCCAGAGTCGTTGGAACAGGACGTTCCGACTTCCCCAACCAGGTTAATAATGTCCTGATCTTCCCTGGCATTTTCCGGGGCGCTTTAGAGGGACGGGCCTGCGCCATCACAGAGGAGATGAAATTAGCGGCGGCCGAGGCCATCGCTTCCCTGGTATCTGAGGAGGAATTAAGCGACGTCAATATTCTTCCGGCTGCCTTTGATCCGAGAGTGGCCGACGCGGTCAGCCAGGCTGTAAAGGAGCATATCCGTTAGCCTGCCCCAATCAGTTTTTCTTTAAAGGAGTTTTGCTATGTTAGCTGAACCAATGACATTATACAAGCTGATGAATCTGTACATGCTGAAACAGGTAAATTTCCCTCTGACAAACGCCCAGCTTTCCAGCTTCTTCCTGGATCGGGACTATACAAGCTACTTTACGCTTCAGCAGGCCTTAAACGACCTGCTGGACGCGGGACTCATCCGCCAGGAGACGGTTCACAACAGCACCCGCTACGAGATTACCCCGGAGGGGGAGGATACGCTGGATTTCTTTGGAAAAACCATTTCTCCCGCTATTGTGGAGGATATGAACGAGTACCTGAAGGAAAACAAATTCCGGATGCGGGACGAGGCCGGTTTTATCTCTGATTTCTATAAATCCACCAATCAGGATTACACCGTTCACTGCGAGGTGCGGGAGGGGAAAAACGTCCTGATCAGCCTTGACGTCTCCGTGCCTGACAAGGAACAGGCGGAGAGCATGTGCAATCACTGGAAAGGCAAAAGCCAGGAGATTTACTCCTTTATTATGAAATCTCTGATGAGCGACAAGCCGGTCAAGCCTTAACAGGGGACCGGTACAGGAGGAATCCCATGTTTCGAACACGGACAAAACCGGAGCCTGTACGCCTCCGCGATCTCATCCGGGGCGATTTCAGCCAGGCCAGAAGGCGGTATCAGATATTTAAGCGGAAGTGTTTCATCTTCCTCTTCCTTCCGGCAGCTGTTTTCGCCATCCTGAACCGGGCAGCGGAGGAATATGCGAAAATAAAGGCCCTGCAGGAAAAAAATGCGCGCCGTCCATAGCGCGCTGTCTCTCATAAAAAGAAAAGAACAGCCATCCCGGCCGCTTTTTAAGGCAGCCTGGACAGCTGTTCTTTTTTTATTCTTTATGTTTCCCTCCGCGCACCAACGCCAGCATCTTTTCATGCAGAACAGCCATCAGCGCCAGGATGGCAATCAGGAAAACAGGAAATAAAGACGCGCCTGCATGGCTGGCAATCACGCCGAACAGAGGCGGCATGCTGAGGCTTCCCACATAGGCGGAGGCCATCTGCACGCCTATGACTGCCTGGGATTTGTCTGCTCCGAAATGCTCCGGCGTAGAATGAATGATAGACGGATAGATGGGAGCGCATCCCAGTCCGGTGAGAATCAGGCCTGCTGACGCGGCTCTGCTCCCAAAGGGCAGGAAAAGGCAGAAAATTCCCAGAAAAATTACAGCTTCGCCAAGGCGTATCATCCGGGTATCCCCCAGCTTCATAGTCAGAAAGCCGCTGATCGCCCTTCCCGCCGTAATTCCAAGGAAAAACAGGCTGACAAAACCGGCCGCCGCCTCTGCCGAAATTCCCCTGCATAACACCAGATAGCTGCCAGCCCAAAGTCCCGCCGTCTGCTCCAGAGCGCTGTAGCAGAAAAAGGCCGCCAGAATCTCTTTTGCACCTGGGAGCCTGACAATCTCGCCAATGGACAGGGGACTGCTGCCTGTCTCTGTGGACAAACAGGCAACTTTCTCTCCGGACGTCTGCCTCTTTTTCCACATGGGAAGACTGACTGCAAGAACAGCGGTAAGAGCAAACTGGAGCACGGCAATACAGCGGTATCCCATATTCCATCCATGGCCGCCTTCCAGCGCAGCCCCCATAATATATGGTCCCAGGGAGGCTCCTACGCCCCACATGCAGTGCAGCCAGCTCATATGGCTTCCCGTATAGTGAAGCGCCACATAATTATTCAAGGAAGCGTCCACGCTCCCGGCTCCGAGGCCGTAGGGAACCGCCCACAGGCACAGCTCCAGATAGGAGCCGCTGGTGGAAAATCCCAGCAGGGACACAGCTGTCTTGCATACGCTGGCGGCTGTCACTCTCCCTGTGCCGAACCGCCTGGTCAGACGGTCGCTCTGCAGACTGGAAAAAATGGTGCCCGCCGAGATAATCATGGAAATAACGCCCGCATAGGACACAGGAACTGAAAATTCCCGGTACATGACGGGCCAGGCCGAGCCCAGGAGGGAATCAGGAAGGCCGAGGCTTATAAAGGCCAGATAGATGATTCCAAGCAGCAAATGAAACACTACTGTTCTTCCTCCGCAGCAGTTTTCTCAATATAGTCCCAGATCTCTTCCCTTCCCTGCTTCGTCTCGGCAGAAAACGGAATCAGAACGTCCTCCGGCTGCATGGACAGCCCCTCCCGCACCATTTTCACATGTTTGGCTATCTGGCTTCTCTTTAATTTATCCGCCTTGGTGGCAATGATCACCGGGCGGTAGCCCTGGTCTAAAATCCACTGATACATGAGACGGTCGTTCTCCGACGGATCGTGGCGGATATCAATCAGCAGAAAGACGCATTTTAACATCGGAGACTTGTGAAGATAGTTCTCAATCATCTTTCCCCATTTGGCCTTTACCTCCTGGTTGGCCCTGGCATAGCCGTAGCCCGGCAGGTCCACATAGTAGAAGGCGTCGTTAATGTGGTAAAAATTGATCGTCTGGGTTTTTCCCGGCTGAGCCGACGTTCTGGCATAGGCCTTCCGGTTCATCAGCGCGTTAATCAGGGACGATTTCCCTACGTTGGACTTCCCGGCAAAGGCAAACTCCGGCTGCGTATTGGCCGGAAGCTTGCTGGTGATGCCGCAGACAGTCTCCAAATCTACTTTTTTTATAATCATTTTCGTTTCCTTTTCTCTCTTACTCTGAGAAGAGCATCCATTTTTCCTGTCTTATTTTTTCTCAGCGGTTCCAAGCAGAGCTTCCCTTAAGACCTCCTCCATGGACGTCACAAAGACAATTTCCATGCCCTTTGTGATTTCTCTGGACAGCTCCTCCACATCCGGCCTGTTTTTCGCCGGCACTAAAACCTTCTCTATGTGAGCCATTCTGGCCGCCAAAAGCTTCTCCTTCAGGCCTCCGATGGGAAGAACCCGTCCCCGCAGCGTCACCTCTCCTGTCATGGCCGTCTTAGCTGAAACCAGACGGTTTGTCACAGCTGACATCATGGCAGCTGCCATGGTGATTCCGGCGGAAGGTCCATCCTTTGGCACAGCCCCCTCCGGGATGTGAATGTGGATATCATGCTTCTCAAAATAGCTGTTTTTTACGCCATATTGATCTGCCGCAGAGCGGACATAGCTTAAAGCCGTCTGGGCCGACTCCTTCATCACATCTCCCATCTGTCCTGTCAGCTGGAGGACTCCCTTTCCAGGCATGACGTTTACCTCGATCTCCAGAGTATCGCCGCCTACGCTGGTCCAGGCCAGCCCCCGGACAATTCCCACCTGATCCGTCTCACAGGCGTCCTCAAACTGGATTTTCTCCCGTCCCAGGTATTTTTCCAGATTTTTCTCCGTAACCCGGATTGTCTTCTCATGTCCAGCTTTTTCTTTTCCAGCTTTCTTATCAGCCTTCTCTGTCTTAATCTCCGCTGCCTTAAGAGACTTTGTTTTCTGCCGGCGTTTCTCTCTCATCTGTTCCTCCAGAATCTCTCTGGCCGCCTTTCTGCAGATATCTCCAATCCGTCTCTCTAAGTTTCTGACACCGGCCTCCCTGGTGTAATTGTGGATAATCTTTTCCAGAGCTGCTCCCGAAACGGACAAATCCTTCTTCGTCAGGCCGTGGCGCTCCATCTGCTTGGGAATGAGATAATTCTTTCCAATGTGGAATTTCTCATTCTCTGTGTAGCTGCTGACTTCTATCACTTCCATACGGTCCAACAGAGGCCCTGGAATCGTCTGGGTGGTGTTGGCAGTGGCGATGAAAAGAGCCTCCGACAGATCCACCGGAATCTCCACATAGTGATCCCGGAATTTCACGTTCTGCTCGCTGTCCAGAACCTCCAGCAGAGCAGAGGAGGTGTCTCCCTTGTAGTCGCTGCTGACCTTGTCAATCTCGTCTAACAGCATCAGGGGATTTTTCACTCCCGCCTGCTTCAGGCCCTCCACAATGCGGCCCGGCATGGCCCCCACATAAGTCTTCCTGTGGCCTCTGATCTCCGCCTCGTCGTGAACGCCTCCCAGGCTGATACGCACGTATTTTTTCCCCAGCGCTCTGGCCACGGATCTGGCGATGGACGTCTTTCCCGTACCAGGCGGGCCTACCAGGCAGATAATCGGGCTGGTTCCCTTTTTCGTCAGAATTCTGACTGCCAGGTACTCTAACACCCGCTCCTTTACCTTCTCGAGGCCATAGTGATCCTCGTTCAGAATCTCCTCTGCATGGCGCAGGTCGTTATTATCCCTGGTCACCTTATCCCAGGGAAGCTCCAGCACAGTTTCCAGGTAGGTTCTGAGCACGTTGGCATCCTGGCTTCCGCCCGGCATCCCCTTAAACCGCTCGATCTCCTTGGCAATTCTGTCTTTTACCTCTTTTCCTGCCTTGAGGGAAGCCAGCTTTTCCTTCAGTTCATCAGCGTCGGACATGGGGTTATCCTCCCCCAGCTCCTCCCTGATAATCCGCATCTGCTCTCGCAGAATGTAATCCTTCTGATTTTTGTCAATGGCAGCCTTTACCTTGGACTGAAATTCCTTTTTGACCTGAAATACTTCGATCTCTGTCAGCAGAATACTCACAATCTGCTCATACTGCCCGGTCAGATATACCTGGTCAAGAACCTGCTGCTTCACCGTATATTCCCACGGGAACTGAACGGCAGTCTGATTTAACAGCTCAGGAAGCTCCGTAATCGCCAGCAGATTCGGCAGAATCTCCCTGGCTGCTGTCTGATCCACCCGGCCGTATTCCTCCAGCTTCTCCTTCACAATCCGGATCATGGCCTCTTTCTCAACCTGCCCCAGATTTTCTTCCTCCGTCGCTCGGATCTCCGCCTCGCCTTCCAGGTAGGAGCCATCGGCATTCAGAGATAAAAGCTCTGCTCTCTCCTCTCCCTCAGCCATAACGCGGATCACTCCGCCCGGCAGCTTCACCAGCTGCTTCACCATGGCAATGGTTCCCATCTGATACAGATCCCCGGCCTGCGGATTCATCTCCTCCGTCCGCTTCTGGGTTACCAGAAGAATCTTCTGATCCCCCACCATGGCCTTTTCTACCGCTGCAATGGATTTCTTTCTGCTTATGTCAAAACTAATAATCATCTGGGGCAGCACCGTCAGTCCGCGGAGAGCCACCACAGGTATAGTCAGTTGTGTATGTTCCATTTACTTCTCCTGCTTTTGTAAATCTCTGTTCTTTGCAAAAGGGGATCTGTAGCTTTTACAGATCCCCTTTTTAACAACACTGCGATTCCTGCCGGTTAGGCAATCTCGCCTGTCTTATCCTTCTTTAAGCGCCCGGTAAATGACTTACGGGGTACTGTATTTTCTCTGTATACAATCTCCGGCCCGCATTTGCCCTCCACCACATCTTTGGTGATAGTGCAGATGCCGATACTGCTGTCCGACGGAATCTCATACATGATATCCATCATAACCGATTCCATGATAGCGCGCAGTCCTCTGGCGCCTGTCTTTCTCTCTACCGCCATATGGGCAATCGCGTACAGGGCGTCGTCTGTAAACTCCAGCTTCACGCCGTCCAGATCGAGAAGCGCCTGGTACTGCTTTACAATGGCGTTCTTCGGCCTGGACAGAATCTCCACCAATGCGTCCTCGTTCAGAGACTTTAACGGAACCGTCACCGGAACACGTCCGATAAACTCAGGAATCAGGCCGAATTTCGTCAGATCCTCCGGCATCACCTGGGCTAACAGCTCGTCAATGTCAGAGCTCTGCCTGTCGGCAATCTCCACCTCAAATCCGATGGATCCGGCTCCCAGACGATTCTCTATAATCTTCTCCAATCCGTCGAAGGCGCCTCCGCAGATAAAGAGGATGTTGGTAGTATCGATCTGGAGAAGCTCCTGCTGCGGGTGCTTTCTGCCTCCCTGAGGCGGAACGCTGGCAACGGTTCCCTCCAGAATCTTTAAGAGGGCCTGCTGAACGCCCTCGCCGGAAACGTCTCTTGTGATGGATACGTTCTCTGACTTCTTTGTGATCTTATCAATCTCGTCAATGTAGATAATTCCGTACTCAGCCTTGCTGATATCGTAGTCAGCTGCCTGGATAATCTTAAGCAGAATGTTCTCCACATCCTCGCCCACATATCCGGCCTCTGTCAGTGTCGTGGCGTCGGCGACTGCGAACGGCACGTTCAGGATTTTAGCCAGCGTGTTGGCCAGATAGGTCTTGCCGGATCCGGTCGGGCCCAGCATCAGAATATTGCTCTTCTGAAGATCCACCTCCTGAGCGCCCTGGGAGGTAATTCTCTTATAATGGTTATAGACAGCCACGGAGAGCACCTTCTTGGCTGCCTCCTGCCCTACTACGTACTCGTCGAGAAACTCCTTAATCTCCTTCGGCTTCAGCAGATTGATGCCGCTGAAATCAATGCCCTTCGTATTCTCTGCGTCGCCCAGCTCCTCCTCCAGAATCTCCGCGCACAGCTCAATACAGTCGTCGCAGATATATACGCCGTTGGAACCGGCGATCATCTTTCGTACCTGATCCTGCGTTTTCCCGCAGAAGGAACATCTGATATTGTCGTCTTGTCTGCCTGGCATTCGCCCACCTCTACTCTCTCTCTTCATAATCAGCGGCCTGTGATGACACGGTCAATGAGACCATACTTCAGCGCCTCTTCTGCTGTCATATAGTTGTCGCGGTCCGTATCTCTCTCAATCACCTCGTACGGCTGGCCTGTATTGGCTGCCAGAATCTCGTTTAACTTCTTCTTCGTCCTGAGAATATTCTCAGCAACGATCTGAATCTCTGTCGCCTGGCCTCTGGCGCCGCCGGAAGGCTGATGAATCATAACCTCCGCATTTGGAAGAGCCAGTCTCTTACCCTTAGCGCCTCCTGCTAACAGAAAGGCTCCCATGCTGGCTGCCATTCCGACACAGATAGTGGAAACATCACATTTAATATAGTTCATCGTATCGTAAATAGCCATTCCTGCTGTTACGGAACCGCCTGGGCTGTTAATGTAGAGATGGATATCCTTATTCGGATCTTCAGACTCCAAAAACAGGAGCTGCGCTACAATCAGACTGGCGGACACATCCGTTACCTCCTCGCCCAGGAACACGATGCGCTCCTTTAAAAGCCTGGAGAAAATGTCATAGGAACGCTCTCCCCGGCTGGTGGACTCAATGACATAAGGTACTAAACTCATATAATGCCTCCTATTCTTGTCTGACAGAGCAAGATCAGCTGTGCAAATCTTCCCCGTCGCTGTGACAAAAAGCATAGGGATGCCGAAAAATCTTCAGCCTCCCTCTGCTCTGCGTCTGTCTTAATTTCTTTTTTCAGCTTCTGCAGATTAAACTAACTTAGCCTCTGCTACAAGAAGTTCCACTGCCTTCTTAACAGCCAGATCCTTCTTCATCTGCTCAAGCTCGCGCTCACCGAGAAGGCCCTTTAACTTATCTGCCTCCATCTTGTAAGCCTCTGCCATCTTTGCGATCTCCTCGTCGATAGCTGCTTCCTCTACCTGGATGTTCTCAGCCTCTGCAATCTTCTCCAGAACAAGACCTGTCTTGATCTGTCTTACTGCCTGCGGCTTCATCTGATCCATGATGTTCTCTCTTGTCATGCCTGTGAACTGCATGTACTGGTTAATGTCAAGTCCCTGGCTCTGAAGTCTTCTTGCATAGTCGTCGAACATGCCGCGCAGGCGTGTCTTAATCATAGCCTCCGGAATATCCATCTGAGCGTTGTCTGTAACCTTGTCGATTACCTTGTTCTCATTCTCAGCTGCTGCTGTCTTTTCTTTTCTCTCTATAAGAGTCTTCTTTAAGTCCTCTTTGTACTCAGCCAGAGTCTCGAAATCGGAAACCTCACTTGCGAACTCATCGTTTAACTCAGGAAGCTCTTTCACCTTGATCTCTTTTACCTTAACCTCGAACTTGGCAGGCTTTCCAGCCAGCTCTTTTGCATGGTACTCCTCCGGGAAAGTAACCTCAAGCTCCTTTGTCTCGCCGATGTTCATGCCGATCATCTGCTCCTCAAAATTGTCGATGAAAGAGTGGGAGCCAATAGTAAGCGGGTAATCCTGGCTCTCTCCGCCTGCAAACGGCTTACCGTCTACATAGCCCTTGAAATCGATGATTGTCTGGTCTCCGTCAGCAACTGCTCTATCTGTCACTGCAACCAGTCTGGAGTTTCTGTCCTGAACGTTCTTTAACTCGTTCTCTACATCCTCGTCTGTTACGGAAGCGTCTGTCTTCTCAACCTCTACTCCCTTGTACTCGCCTAATGTCACCTCAGGCTTTACTGCGACAGTAGCTGTATAGATGAACGGCTTGCCCTTCTCAATCTGCACAACCTCGATCTCAGGAGAAGAAACGATCTCCTCCTCACATGCCTCCAGCTCTCTCGGGTAGGACATGTCGATCACTGCGTTTGCAGCATCCTCGTAGAAGATGCCTGCGCCGTACATTTTCTCAATCATGGCCTGCGGAGCCTTGCCGCGTCTGAAACCAGGAATGTTAAATCTTCCTTTATTGTGATTGTAAGCTGCCTTCATCGCCTTCTCGAACTCTTCAGCGGACACCTCGATTGTAAGTTTTGCCATGTTTTTCTCTAATTTTTCTACCTGTAAACTCATTGTAAGGGTTCCTCCTTTAATATATGTGAACCGCCGTATCATCTGGGCGTTACACTTCAAGATAGCATTATATCATATGTATTACGTAAACGCCAGTAGAAAATACGGCTTTTCACGAGTTTTTCTTATATTTTTCCCTGTTTTTTCTAAATTTCTCCAGCCTTAATGCTGATCGTACTGGATGGCAGCTTTCACTGCTTCGCCGTTCTCTCTGGACGTAAGAAGACTGAGAAGCTCGATCCCCAGATCCAGCGCGTAGCCCAGCCCTCTGGCCGTGGTCACCGCCCCGTCTGTCACAACGCCCTGGGAGGTGTAAACCGCACCCTTTAAGTGTTCCTCAAAGCCAGGATAGCAGGTGGCCTTCTTTCCATTTAAAAGGCCCAGCTCCCCAAACACGCTGGGAGCCGCGCAGATGGCAGCCAGGCGTTTTCCCTCTCCCGCCGCCTTCACAAGAGCGCCGCACAGCTTTTCACATTTTCGCAGATGAGTGGTTCCCGGCATGCCGCCCGGGAGAAAGTACGCGTCGGCCCCGTCTAAATCTACCTCGTCAAGAACCGCGTCGGCTGTAATCCGAAAGCCATGGGAACCTGTTACCTCTCTCCTGTCTGAAATAGAAATCAGTTTTACCGAAACACCGCCCCGGATCAGCACGTCCACTGCCGCCAGGCACTCTACCTCCTCAAGACCATCCGCTAAAAACGCATAAACCTCTGCCATTACATTTCCTCCTGTTCGTTCTGTTTATAAGTCTTTCAGTCTTTTTTGATTATTCCTGTTTTCTACCAGGCGCCTGCTTCCATGGAATCAGAGTCATGAAAGCCTTTTAAATACATCGCTGTGTGTCTCCTGAGTTCACTGTAAACTTCTGCTTCTGCCGCCCTGATATAGGGATTGATAAACAGCATGCCGATTCCAAAGAACAGAATTCCCAGGAAAAGCCATCCAATAAAGGAAAAGAAAAATACAAACAGCTGAAACTTATTTCCCTGCATCATTTCCTTCGTGGCGGCAAAAACCTCTCTCTGATCCGCTTCGGGATTCTCCGATAAAATATACGGAATCATCGCATACTCATAGCTCTTCACAATTCCCGGAATGACGAAAAGCAGCGTCCACAGCGCGATAAACAAATCCCTTAAAAACATAATTTTTACTACATTCAGATAGCTTCCAGATATAAATGCAAAAAGAAGCCTGTCGATTCCCGCCGAGCGGTCAAGCTCCCTGCTTTCCATGAAAAAGCGTTTGCATCCCACCTCCATGGGATTGACAATGAATATTTTAATGCCGATCCCCACAAGCCCCGATAAAGCCAGCACTCCATAAAAAAAGCTCTCCGCCATATGTCCGAAGTCCGGCAGCTCAAAGCCATGCAGTAATCCGCCGTGAAGAAGCCCGTGAACCAGGCCCTCCTGAACAATCCAGTAAACAGCCCGCTCCATGTGAATGTTCATGGAATTCTCAAAACGGCCAGCTATACCGAATAAAATAAGCAGAAGAAACGCCGGCCAGTAGTACATACCAATCTGCCTCCAGCCTCTCTTCTTCACTTCACTGATTGACCACATGTGTTTTCCTCCTATGTTTCCTGCACAATGTATCCTTTCGTCTGCGTTATTATACCATATCAGCAGGAAAACAAGCGGCTGCAAAGCAGACATTTGTTTTCACCTGATATGGTAACGACAAAATGTCTCAGCTGCCAGAGGCAGCGGCAGATGTGCGAAGCACAGCTGCATTTTGGAGTTATTATACCATGTCCACTAAGCTCGAAAAGACCTCGCTAAGTGGGACAGGTATATATTCTCACTAGACTCGTGAAAAACCTCGTCAAGTGTTCATATTATACCATTCTTTTTTCAGAATATCTACTGACCGTGATAAACCGGGGGCTGAATGTGGTATAATAACCTCTGTTAAATCATGAATCAAGGAGCGCAACTATATGGAAATCGAACGAAAGTATCTCATTGAAGCTGAAGAAATGCCGGAAAACTGTCTTTCCTATCCGTTTCTGCAGATCGAACAGGCCTACCTGTCTGTGGATCCGGTGGTGCGGATCCGCCGGCAGGACGATTCCTTTTATCTCACCTACAAATCCCGAGGGAAAATGGCCAGAGAAGAGTACAATCTCCCCTTAAACGCCCAGTCCTACGCCCACCTGCTGACAAAAGCCGACGGCCTGGTTCTCACTAAGAAACGGTATCTCATTCCCGCCAAGAACGCAGGCATTCCAGCCTCTCCTCTTACCATTGAGCTGGACGTATTCGAAGGAGCTTATCAGGGGCTGGTTCTGGCAGAGGTGGAATTCTCCTCAGAGGAGGAGGCAGACCGGTTTGTGCCTCCCGCCTGGTTTGGACGCGAAGTTACCTTTACAGGCGAGTATCAGAACAGCGTTCTGGCTATGAAGGAGCTTTAGCGGCAAGGCGGCTGTCAGGAAAACGGGGAAAAACGGTTCGGACCGGCGGTTACAGGCCGCTGTCCAGGGGCCTCTCGTCCACATCAGAAAGAGCCCTGGCATTGGAAACCTCTGTCAGAACCACGTCCTCCAGATGGTTTCTGAGCACTGACTTGCCGCCACGATCCCCCAAGAGAGCGCACAGTTCCCCGCGGTAGTCCCCCCGAAACAGGACAGGATTGCCCGGCTCTCCCTGAAAGGACAGAGCTCCGATCCCCTTTCCTGACCAGATCGTCCGGGTAATCATAGCCTTTACCTCCTCCGCTCTCAGCCATGGCTGATCGCAGACAGAAAACAGCAGCCAGTCATCCGGTTTGGGATCCGCCGCCTGAATGCCCAGGCGGACAGAGCGGGAAATCCCCTCCTCCGGCTCTCTGTTTCTGACAGCGAGAACGGAGGCCTTCCCTGCTTCTGCGGCGATCTCCTCATAAGCGGTCACCAGAACAATCTGCACTTCCCATCCCCGCTCTGCCTTCAGCTCTTCTCTCACACGGCAGGCACAGGACAGGGCCCGCCGGTACATCGGCAGGCCCTCCACCTGGTAAAACAGCTTATTTTCTCCCTGAAACCTCCTGGACAGCCCGGAAGCCAGAAGAATACAGCAGATCATTTCAGTTTTCCCAGTCCTCTGATAATCTTCTCCGGGGTAATGGGAAGTTCTCTGAACCAGAGGCCTGTAGCGTGATAAACCGCCTGGGCAATGGCAGGCGCAGGCGTGTTGATTACCACCTCGCCGATGGATTTGGCGCCAAACGGCCCTGTAGGCTCATAGCTGGATTCAAACTCCACCTGCAGATCCGGAATTTCCAGCCTGGACGGAATCTTGTACTGCATAAAGGAATTCTCCTTCAGACGGCCCTTCTCTGTATAATTGATATCCTCGTAGAGCGTCATTCCGATTCCCTGGACAATGCCGCCCTCCGCCTGGACTCTGGCAAGAGGCGGATTGACAACTGTTCCGCAGTCCACAGCCGCCTTATAGTTCACTACCTCGATCTGCCCGGTAGCCAGATCTACCTCCACCTCTGCCATTCCGCACATAAACGGCGGCGGAGATTTAGGGGAAGAGTGGGATGCCGAGGCTTCCAGAGCCATATTGTTTCCGCACATACTTCTGGTGGAAATGTCCGCCAGGGAAACTCTTCTTTCCTCCTCTCCCAGCACATAGACAAACGCGCCGTCAAAGTCCGTCTGTTCCGGATCTGCGCCGAGCATGTCTGATCCCTTCTTCACAATCTTCTCTCTCAGCTGTCCGCAGGCCTGCACAGCCGCCATACCTGTTATGTAGGTGGTGCTGGAAGCATAGGATCCGGAATCGTAGGGAGAATTATCTGTATCCACACCGGAAACCACAATCTGATCCACATCGCACTCCAGGCAGTCCGCCGCAATCTGGGCTAAAATCGTATCGCAGCCCGTTCCCATATCTGTCGCGCCGATCATCATATTGTAGTGGCCGCTGTCTGCCAGACGGATGGACACAGTTCCCACGTCCACGCCGGAGATGCCGGAGCCCTGCATGGAAATGCCCACTCCCACTCCGCGGACCTTGCCATTGCCCATGTCGCGCCTGGGGAACTTTTCTTCCCAGTTCATCATCCTGGCGGCCCGATCCATACACTCCTCCACATGGCAGCTCTCCAGAAGTTCATGGTAGTAGGCCGGCATAATCTGTCCCTCCTTCAGGAAATTCATCCTGCGGATAGTGAGGGGATCGATTCCCAGCATGTCAGCCGCCTCGTTTAAGGCAGATTCCACTGCAAAAAGTCCCTGCGTCGCCCCGTATCCCCGGTAGGCGCCGGAGGACTGATGATTCGTGTAAACTACATCATAGGCAAAGCGGAACGCCTCCGGCGTATAGATGGGAATGGACTTATGTCCCGACAATCCCACGGTTGTGGGGCCGTGCTCTCCGTAAGCACCTGTGTTGGACAGAGTGTAAACGTCCACAGCCCGGACAATTCCCTCTTTAGACAGTCCCATCTTCACCCGGATTTCCATCTCATGGCGGGGGGACGCAGCTATCATGGACTCGTATCTGGAGTATACCATTCTGGCCGGACGGCCTGTCTTCATAGTGACAAGAGCCGGATAGATCTCTGAAACTCCCGTCTGTTTGGCTCCAAAGCCGCCGCCGATTCGAGGCTTCACCACCCGGACTCTGGATTTCTCAATTCCCAGGGCGTTGGCTAAAATTCTTCTGATGTGGAAGGGAATCTGGGTGGAGGAAACCACGTTCAGACGTCCGAACGCGTCCAGGAACGTATAGCTTCTAAAGGTCTCCATCATGGTCTGATTGTTGGCCTTTGTGTGGTAGGTTCTCTCAATCACCAGATCGCAACGTGCAAAGGTTCCCTCCACGTCCCCTTCCTCCTCGCTGCCGCTGGCGCAGAGGTTTCTCTTATTGTCCGCTCCTACCGGGCAGAGGGCTTTCCAGTCCTCCTCCGGGTGAACCAGCACGGGATTGTCCTTCGCTGTCCGAAAATCCAGCACAGGCGTCAAAACCTCATACTCCACCTGGATCAGTTTCAGGGCCTTATCTGCCGCCTCTTCCGTCTCAGCTGCCACAATAGCTGCCACGTCCCCTGCAAACCGGACTCTCCTATCAATAATATACCGATCATAAGGACTTGGCTCCGGATAGGTCTGCCCAGCCTGGGTAAAGCGGAGCTTTGGAGAATCCTTCCAGGTCAGCACGCACACCACGCCAGGCACCTTTTTGGCCTGCTCTGTGTGGATTTCCTTTACCAGCGCGTGAGCGTGAGGACTTCTCAGCGCCTTCGCGATCAGGCAGTCAGAGGGAGCCATATCGTCTGTGTAAACCGGACGTCCCGTCACGAGAGCCATGGCGTCCTTTTTCATAGTCGGGCGGGTGACAAAGCCCTGTTTTCTCAAACGCTCCTCCTTGTCTTCCTGCACAGTTTTCCCAAAATCAGGCAGCCTGTTTTCCTGTTCCAGATCTATTGGTTTCTGCATAAAGAGTCTCCTCCTTTCTTCGTCTTTCTGTATTCCAGCCAGTTTTTAACCGCCCGCATCTGGCCGGCATAGCCGGTGCAGCGGCAGAGATTGCCGGACAGGTACTCCCGTATTTCATCAGAAGAAGGAGTCGTATCAAATTCTCTCTCCATAGCCAGCACGTTCATGATAAATCCAGGCGAGCAGAAACCGCACTGTTCGGCTCCCTGCTCTCCCAGAAAGCGGCCGAATTCTTCCGCCTCCTCCTTAAGCCCCTCCAGAGTCGTCACCTGGCGTCCCTGCACCCGCATGGCGGGCACGGCGCAGGAAAGCACCGGGGTGTTGTCCATCCAGACTGTGCAGAGACCGCAGTTTGTCGTCTCGCAGCCACATTTGACGCTTTTGTATCCCTGTGCTCTGAGAAACTGAAGCAGAGACAGATCCGCCGCCACGTCGGCTGCCACCGGACGTCCATTAATGATGCATTTTAATTCCATGACGTTTCCTCCTTCCTGTCTGCTTCGATCCGGTTCAGGCATCTGGAAACCAGAACGCCTGCCAGATATGTTCTGTACTCGGCGGAAGCTCTCATATTCGTTCCATAGGTAAATTTCTCTGTCAGCGCCTTCACCGCCTCATCCCTCTGAGCCGTTTCCCCTGAAAGCTCCGTCTCTGGAACCGAATAGGCTCTTGCCTTTCCCGGTCTGGCCCCCACGGAAACAGTAAACTGGCCGTTTCTCAGACAGACTGCCGCCGTCAGCACCGGAAAGTCCACCGCCTCGTTCCGCATACTCTCATAGGCGGCAAAAGCCTGTCCCTTTTTCACCAGAACAGAAAGCAGAATATCTCCGTCCTCCTCCCGGTCTAAAAACTCCCTGAGAGGAAGCACTCCTCCCTTAAACAGCTTTACCTGAGCGTCCAGAGCCAAAAACAGAGTCAGCACGTCTGAAAAGCCAAAGCGGCCGTAGATACTGCCTCCCACAGTAGCGCAGTTTCTAAACTGCGTTCCCACGATGTGCCGCAGGCTGTCAGCTCCCGCCCCTCTTGTCCACGTCTGAAATCCCTTGTGAGTTTCCAGCTTCCTCAGGGAGACCATGGATCCTATCTCGAATCCTTCCTCCGTCTCCTCAATCTGGTCAAGCCCCAGGCCGCTCAAATCAATCAGCGTCTGAACTGTGCGGTTCTGAAGTCTCAGCCAGCAGAAGCCGCCGCAGATCACAGCCGACTTTTTCCGGTTCAGCTCATAGGCCTCTTCCAGACTCTTTGCCATAATAAAATGGTTGTAATGAATCACAGGATACCCTCCTTTTATCATTCCGGACAGAAGCCCGGAGCCTTGTCCGGCCTCCGGGCTTCTGCGCCGCGTCTGTTTCTTATTTTTCAGTCAGTTGAAATTCTTCTTCTACTCTTAACTCTCGCTTAAATTTTATCATAAATCCTCTATCAGGACAATCAGAAAAATAGGGGAGCGGCTTGATCTAATTTTTTGTGTCGTAATGTTCCTCCCGGTTTTCCTGAGACTTATCTTCCGGAACACTGTCCCAGATTTCCTGTCTGGCTGCCAGGCAGTCTTCGTCAATTTCATACGCTGTGTTTCCTTCTATAATTAAACGGATTCCCACTGTTTTTACCTCCCATCTTCTTTATTATATGCTTTTCCAAAACAGGCTGTGATGCCTTCGCGCTGCGGACGCGGCAGCTTTCTTCTCTGCACTGCCAGTGTACAAGGAGCGGCACTCTCTTTGTACACTGACTCTATCATGTTTTCAGACGGCTTTGCATATATTGGGTTAAAAAAGAATTCCCGAAAAGAGGTTATATCCATGAAAACGGAATCTGATTTAAAAATGACGGATTTAGATTATCTGACCGCCTCCCCCCACCTGCAGATGATCAAAGCCGCCCTTCCCTACATACATGTGCCGGAGCAGCGCTTTTTTTCCATGATCGTAAAGCTCAGTGAGCTGGAGCGCACCATGAAGCTTTTTGAGCAGAAGGAGGACGGCATGGTAGGTATCTGCTCTCTGGAGGAAAACGCCTCCGATTCACCGCTCGATATGTTAAACGCCATGAAGCCCTACGGAACGCCCGAGGAGCAGGAATTTATTGATCTGATTGTAAATTTTCTCCAGGGCTCCCGGATTTATCAGTCCTACCGCGAATCTGCCAGGGACGATTCCATAGGCGCGGCAGAAGCCGAAAAAAGCAGCGTATGCGGGGATGAGGAAGACGGGCGCGGCTCCTCCAGCCGTCCCCTCAGAGGCGGACCGCATTTTTCCATTGAGCATCTGAAAAACATGCTGCCCCCAGAGCAGCAGTCAAAGCTGGAAACGGCCCAGCTTCTCATGCAGACCATGCAGGGCATATAAAAGGAAAGGATGGATCGATATGAACGCAGCCTGGAAACAGGATCCAAGATTAAAAACCATGAATCAGGAAAAGTTAAACTATTTGACAAAACTGGCGGAAACGGTAGAACAGACTCCTAAAGACAAGCTGATGCCCCTATTTATGAGCATGGCCGCCGGTTCCGGCCAGTTTCAGTTTACAGACTCGGAAACAGATCTTCTGGTATCCATTATGACGGCAAAAATGAGTCCCGCTGAGAAAAAGCAGGTAGAAATGCTCAGAACTCTCTCGAAAAAACTGGGCGGGAAGAAAAAATAAGCACAGAGAAAGGGAGGAAACGTTTTCCTGAGCTGCCAAAGGCGCTGGGAAACGCTTCCTCCCTCTTTTTTAAAGAAAACCGCTGAAAGCTGCCTCTTCTTGTATTTTAGATCTCTTTCTTCCAGAGTCCGTGAAGGTTGCAGTACTCGTAAGCTGCCACTGCCTCGTCGTCCTCGCTGAGGATGAACTGAGCCTCTGGCTTCTCGCCTGGGTTCAGATACTTGATCTGGCTGCCCTTCTTAGTCTCCAGAGCAATCCACTGGATCCAGTGGGCCTCTAACATCGGATGCTCCACCTCTCCTACCTTCACTGTAATCTTCTTTCCCTCTGCCTCTACCACAGGAACGTGCTTCTCATGAGCGCCGTCGCTGGTTCCTGGGATGATCTCGCTCATCTTCTCGCCGCAGCACATCACAGGCACCCCTGCGTTCTTTACAAAAGTAACGATATTTCCACAATGCTGACAAACATAAAATTTCAGACTCATTTTACTTCCTCCTTGCGAACTAATCTTAGTAACTGTTATTATTATATTTTATTTTCAGATAAAAATCAAGTGTTTTCTGACTTTTTCTCTTCCTTTTCTTCTGGCAGTATTCCCCTGCGCCTGCAAAAGCATACGCTGCTCCTGATAATGAACGGCAGCTCCAATTTTCTTTACAAATATTCCTTCCTGTGTTAAAATCAATCCTGTTACATCATTGATACACAACAGGGAGCTTGTAAACAGGCTGAGAGGAAATTGCGAATTTCGACCTAGAACCTGATTTGGATAATGCCAACGTAGGGAAATAACACTGTATTTTCACCCTGCCATTACCCGGCAGGGTTTCTTTTTTGCGGCTCCTGTGTCAGGGCTGTCCGTCTGCCTTCTTTATCGGAAGGCGGCATACAGCTGGAAAGGAGCTTCTTCTATATGTCATATGCCAAACGCGCCGCGCCTGTTCTCGCTCTGGCCGCAGTTCTCGTTTTCTGGGAGGCGGCTGTGCGCCTGTTCCAGATTCCCCTCTATGTCCTCCCCTCCCCCACGGAGGTTTTAAACGCCCTTATTTCCGATCGGCTTACACTTTTGGGCCACAGCGTGATAACCGTAGCTGAGGCTCTTCTGGGCATGGGCATTTCCCTGGTCCTGGCGGTCGTTCTGGGAATCCTCATGGACGCCTTCGTCCCCCTTCGGCAGGTAGTCTACCCGATTCTGGTGATTACCCAGACAGTTCCCATGATTGTCCTGGCTCCCATCCTGATCATCTACCTGGGCTTTGGCCTGGCTCCGAAAATTCTGACGGTAGTGCTTATGTGTTTTTTTCCCATTGCAGTCAGCTTCACAGACGGCATGGCCCAGCTGGATCCGGAATATATTCATCTGGCCCGCTCCTTTGGCGCCGGCAGGTGGACTGCTTACCGCCTGGTCAAGATCCCGGCGGCTGTGCCCTCCCTGATTTCCGGCCTGAAGGTAGCCGCCACCTACAGCGTCAGCGGCGCTGTGGTGGGGGAATGGATTGGCGCTCAAAAAGGGCTGGGCTACTACCTGCTGCGGGTTAAAAACGGATATATGCTGGACAAGGTGTTTGCCTGCGTCCTGGTCATTATCTTTTTAAGCCTGTGCATGAATCTGGCCTTGTGGCTGGCAAACCGGATCGTATCCCCCTCCGGCCGCCGCCAGGCGCAGGCAGGAAGCCGCGGCTCTGCCTCATAAACCAGAAACGATATAAACTATTTTAATTTTAATAAGGAGATTTACCATGAAAAAGAAACATTTAAAAGCTCTCTGTCTGGCGGCTCTCGCCGTCCTCTCTCTCACCGCCTGCTCCGGTTCCAAAACTTCCCAGTCCAGCGCGGCTGTTTCCCAGGCGGAGACAGAAAAAGCAGGCGCAGACGCTTCCCTGACGGAGTCGTCCCAGGCCGCTTCCTCCAAAGAAAATCTGGAGGACGTAACTGTCATCCTGGACTATGTGGCAAATACGAACCACACCGGCATGTACGCGGCCCTGGATCTGGGCTACTATGAAGAGGAAGGCCTGAACGTCAAAATTGTGGAGCCTACCGAGGGAGCTACCGCCACTCTCGTAGCCGTGGGAAAAGGCGACTTTGGGATCAGTTATCAGGAGGACGTCACCATCGCCCTGACTTCCGAAGAGCCTCTTCCTATCAAAGCTGTGGCGGCCCTGATTCAGCACAACACCTCCGGCTTCGTCACCGCAGCTGATAAAAATATTACCTCGCCCAAAGATTTCGAGGGTAAAACCTACGCAGGCTGGGGCGGCCCAGGCGAGGCGGCTGTGCTGGAAGCAGTGATGACCCAGGCAGGCGCAGACTTTTCTAAATTAAATATGGTGGTTTCCGACGGTTCCGGCTTCGCGGCCCTGGAAGATCAGGCTGACATCATGTGGTTTTTCGAGGGCTGGGACAATATTACCTGCGAAATGAACCACTTCCCCATCAACTACATGCCTGTGAGAGAGCTGGACGACCGTCTTGACTACTACACGCCTGTCATCATTGCCGGAAACGACACCTTAGAGCAGCGCCCGGAAATGGTAAAAAAATTCTTAAAGGCCACGGAAAAAGGCTATCAGTACGCTATCAGCCATCCAGAGGAGAGCGCTGAAATCCTCCACAAGTACGCGCCTGACTACTCCCTGGAAATGCTCACAAAATCTCAGGAGTTCCTGGCAGGCAAATATATGGAGGACACAGACGTGTGGGGAATGATGACCGATGAAACCTGGGATAACTACACCGATTTTATGGCAGAATACGGAGTCATTGACAGGACTATCCCGGCCTCTGACTGCTATACCAATGAATTTCTGCCTGGCGCAGGCAAATAAGCCTGGAAAGGGAACGCCATGAAATTAGAAATCTCTGATTTAAGCTTTTCCTATGAGGACAAGCCAGTGCTGGACCAGCTCTCCCTCTCCGTCAGGGAGGGAGAGTTTGTCAGCATCCTGGGGCCCTCCGGCTGCGGAAAATCTACGATTTTAAAACTCTTAACCGGAGTCCTTAAAAAGGAATCCGGCTCTCTTCTGGCAGACGGAAGAGAAATCTCTCATCCGGCTGAACATTTTGCCTACATGCCCCAGAATGATCTCCTCTTTCCCTGGAAAAATATTCTGGACAATGTCTGTCTCTACGGCCGGATCCACGGCTCCCTGAAAGAAGCGCGGGAGGAGGCTCTGAAGCATTTTCCCGCCTTCGGCCTGTCAGGCTACGAATACAAGTACCCTGACGCTCTGTCCGGCGGCATGAGACAGCGGGCCGCTTTTCTCAGGACAGCTCTGTGCCATGCCGATATTCTTCTTCTGGACGAGCCCTTCGGCGCTCTGGATGTGATTACCAGGGGGGAAATGCAGGACTGGCTTCTGTCCATGAGAGAGCAGCTGAACCGTACGGTGCTGTTAGTCACCCACGACATGGACGAGGCCATCTACCTGTCCGATCGAATCCTGATTTTAAACGGTTCCCCGGCCCGGATCACCTGGGAAACTGCCATCTCAGAAAAAAACAGAACCCGCTCCTGGCTCTACAGCCAGGGAGCTCTGCGCCAGACCATCTATGAAAAAATTGTAGAAAACCACAGGGAGGAAATCCATTGACTGCGCTTTACGATGCCCACGCCCACATTGGGATCATAGAAGAGCTGAAGCTCCGAAAAAAACAGAACATTCTCTCTCTCATCTGCGCTTCCTGCCCGGAGGAAGCGAAACAGCTGGAAGAGCTGGCAGGCAATCCCTTTCTCTCCGCTGTCATCCGTCCAACCTTTGGACTCCACCCCTGGAAGGCGGATCAGATATCCTTTAAGGCTATGGAACCGTGGCTTTTAAGAGCCTCTGTTATCGGCGAAATTGGGCTGGACAGCGTCTGGTGCAGCGTCCCCCTCTCTGTTCAGGAAAAGGCATTCTGCGCCCAGCTGGAGCTGGCCTCTGCCATGAAAAAGCCGGTGATCCTGCACACCAAAGGACAGGAAAAACAGATTGCCAGCATGATTAGAAAATATCCAAACGTCTACCTGATCCACTGGTATTCCGGCGAGGAAGGGCTTTTCGATTTTCTGGATCTGGACTGCTATTTCACCATAGGCCCTGACGTCTTCTATCAGCCTGCCGTCCAGAAGACTGCCGTCCTGGCGCCGGAAAACAGGCTCTTAGTGGAGACAGACGGCTGTTCTGCCGTGAAATGGGCCTATGAGCAGGCTCCCCTGTACAGACAGCCGCTTCCGCCCTGGAATGACATCGAATCCGTATTAAAGCACAGCATTGATACCATAGCCTCTCTGAGAGGGCTTCCGCCTGAAATCCTGGCTGTGAAAATGGAAGAGACCTTTTGCCGGTTCTGTTCTCCTTAGGACCGGCAAAAGGTCTCTGCTTTTCCGCTTCTTTCTTTCTATTTTATATACTCTGAAAGCCCGTCCTTGTCCGGCACAATCAAAATTTTAGCGTCTGCCTTGGCGCGGGTGAGAATTGTTTTCATCCGCTCCTCCGGGATTCCAATACAGCCGGCTGTGTAGGTGTCGTTGACCACCTTGGGACAGTGAAGGAAAATGGCTGATCCTCTTCCCGGAACACAGTCCTTGTTGTAGTCGAGCACCAGCGCATAGTTATAGCAGGGGCCCTGATTTTTCAGCACTTCCGCAGAACGCCAGTCAGGCTGCGCCTCCCCCGCTTTTACATACTGATTGTAGTATCTGCTTCCCACATCGTCTACAAAACAGTCCCCATCCTGCACCTTGCGGTAGGAAATCTGGCTGCCCGGATCGTCCTTCAGTCCGAAAGCCATCAAAAAGGAGTAAAGTCCTGCAGGAGTCTTCTTGTCCCCTTCCACCTTATCTGCCGTAATTCCGGCCCGGCCGCAGGTTCCCCGTGTTCCGAATACCTCCGAAAGGCGGCCGTCTGCTCCTCTTTCATAATACCATAAAGTCAGGCTGCTCTGATCCGCTCCGTCTCCCACAGCGAGGATCAGGTGATCCGTCTCCTCTGCCGCCTTCAGCGTATTTACGTCAAACTGCACCGGCAGATATTCTTCATAGGAAGTCTGGGAGGCTCTCCCTTCTGCTGTCTCTCCCACTGCTTCTGTCTTTGCCTTGCTGTTCTCCATACTTTCCAGAGCTGGTCCAGCAGCCATTTTCTCCGACTGGCCTGCCTGGCCCTGGGCTGCCTGAGCGAAAGAAGCAGCCGTTCCTCCCAGGGAACTCAGCGTCATGACGGCCGCCGCCATCGCTGTCAAAAATAATTTGTCACTTTTTCTTCTCATTTAACGTCCTTTCTGCCCTCTGTCCCGATTTTTCATGGCTTAAAGCTCTAACTCCGGCAGGAGTCCTTCCTCTCTGGCGGTTCTTCGTATCATCCAGTCGGCGATGGCGAACATCAGAGCAATGCACTTGCAGGAAACATACTCGTTTCCGTAGTTGATATCGCGCCCATGAAGAATTCCGTTCCTGTAGGGAATGTAAATGGGATCGCTGTTTGTCTTTAAACGGTTCTGGTTAAAATTCAGCTTGATTTTTGTCAGCCCCTCGGTGCATCCCACCAGGCAGTCCCAGGGATCCACTGTAGTGGCCGCAGTGAAAAATCCCTTTTTCTTGGTGTAGTCATTGACTGCCCCGTCGATAATGATGAGGGCCAGAGGAACGCTGGCATAATATCTTCTCTCTCTGTGATCCTCAAAACACTGGCGGATCATCCCCTCCCGCATCGAAAAGGAAGGAGCTGCGCCTAAAATGTGGTCAATCTGGCCTGGCGCTTCATTCTGATAATAATCAATCAAAATCCGCTCCGCCGCCTCAATCCCCTGTTCCTCGTATGCCAGATTCGCCCTGTGAACCAGATCCTCGCTGATACTGTCGTAAGCGCACCAGCCATAATCGGCAAAATGGAGATTGAACTCCGGCCCCTCTTGAATCAGTCCTGTGCAACAGCTGCTGCAAGTCTCTTCCATTCTTTCTGATCATTCCTTTCTCAGGTAACTTTTCTGTAATGATTTTCTATTGTTCCTTCTGTTTTTATGCTTTTATCGTTTACCGCGTCTGTGATTTCAGATCTGCGGACTGTTTTTCTATTTTCATATTTTAACATGAAAGTTTTTCCTTTTCAATCAGCGGATGGGGCAAAGGACTCTTCCAGCTTTCCGTCCATAATATCCCTCAGAAGATCCCATTTCTTCGACAGATCCGTATCTCCCTCGTAAGACAGTTTGAGAATCTTCGTCCCTCTCTTTGCCAGAACGTTTTGCCCCTTCTCTGTTTTCCCATACAAGAGTGTATCAAAGCCCTCCGCACTCAAAGATTCGTACACAGCGTTCTCTTCCTTCTCCGCCTGCCTTCTGCACTCTGAAAACAGCCATTCTGAAAAGAAGCTCCATCTGGCATCATAGAAATCCGCTGTGATTGAAGACAGTTTCATCTCATGCTCCGCCGTCTCCACAGGCGCAGTCTGTGCCATATGATATCCCTGACGCAGCACAAGATTAGAACGGTAGAACATCTCTCCTTCGTTTTCCGGACTGTCCTGCACCGTTCCGTCCTCTATAAGTTCCAACGCGGGAAATACTTCTCCATCGTTCAGCTGCTGTTGGACTGGGCCGCCGTTTTGGCAGGACTGAAGTAACGTGACAGCAAACAGTACGATCAAAATAAAGTTCAGATAGATGTTCCATCTTCTGTATCTGTTATTTTTTACCTGATCTTCTGTGGGAATAAACGCCTCTCCTGACCTCATTCTGCCGCATATTTCACGAATCCGCCTATGTATGGCAAGCTGGCGGACTGCTGCCGCTGATACGATTGCCGCTGCCGCCAGAAACACAAGGCCTGAACCGTCCGCCAGAGTCAAAGCTGGATAAGAAAGCCATATTCCCTTTTCTTTAAAAAGCAGCCATGCGCAAAGAAGCAGAGTGGTGAACTTTCCTATGAAAGAATCTCTTGCTGTTTTTTCGTATTGCTTTAAAACAAGGGCAGCAGATTGCGGATTGATATGAAGCTCCGGAACACTGGGATCCTCCGCCCTGAAAATATGGTAAAGATTTTTGTAGCTGGCTGTAAAATGCCATCCCTCCGCCTCACAGCACTCCCTTTTCTTCTCGTCCAGGCAGCCGTCCTTCTCTGTTATCATGTCCAGCCTGTATCTGACACGGGCCGGTTCTCCTTTGGAAAAGTACCACCATTTTCCAACAGGTTCTGTGAAAAACCATCCCTGTAAAGCCATCTGCTCCAGCCAGATCTCGATATCCAGAATCTGCTCCTCCGAAACGGGAAGTCTCGCTGTACATTCCTGCTTCATCTGTCCTCCTCCTCTCCACAATCAGCGTTCCGTTAAAGCGTCTACTAATATTATATAGGAAACAGAGGCGGTTTCCAATCACAAAACCGCGTCGATTTTCTTACGATTTTCCCAGCCTTCCGCCTTGGTTCTGCGCTCAATTCAAAAATCTATTCCAGCGTCATTGTACAAGGAAATTTCAGACATTTTTTTAAGACATTTGGGTTCTCTTTTTTAATTGACGTGGTTCTAAATTTAATGATAAAATTAAATAAACAGTATAGAATGATGTGAGCGCCAACAGTTACAACGGGGACTGAGCAATCATCGTCTGCTTCATGTGCACCATGATAAGATAATATACTTACCCGGGGAACCGGGGGACGAGCTGCACCCGTTCCGACCCTGTTCGGAGGTGGTGCCAATGAGTACATATGAGGAATTAAATCTGATTGTAAGCGTTGCCTTACTCATTGTTGCAATTCTAAATTATACTCATAAAAAATAGCCCGTCCTGACCCTGCAAAAGTCGACGAGCTATTTTTCAATAGTTTAAAACTTAATCGCCGGGGCGGGGAAGTAGCAGTTCCCTTCCGGCTCTCCTGTTAAGTATATTATATATCATTAAAAAAGATTCGTCAACCTTCGGTTTTCATCCACTGTTCCCAGCCAGAAAAACAAAAATTTAAAAAGAGCCTAAACCCTTTGATTTATAAGGGAAAAGGCTCTTTTGATTATTATTTGCAGACAATGTTTATAATTTTTCCAGGAACATAGATTTCTTTTACAATGTTTCCTGTCAGTTTGTCTTTTACTGCTTCTTTTCCTGCTGCCAGAGCAGTTTCTTTATCCACGTCAGCCGGAAGAGCTACCACGCCTCTCGTCTTTCCGTTGATCTGCACGGCAATCTCTACTTCATCGTCCTTCATGGCCTCTGTATCGCACTCCGGCCATGTGCTGTGGAATACGCTGTCCGTTCCGCCCAGCTCTCTCCAGAGCTCCTCGCCCAGGTGGGGAGCAAACGGCGCCAGCAGGGTAACGAAGGTCTTTAAGGTCTCCTTATCGATTCCTCCTTCCTTCTTTGCCAGCTCAATAAACTTGTTATTGTACTCCATGAATCCGGAAATAACCGTATTTAAGCTGAACTGCTCGAATCTCTGCTCGATGTCGTAAACCAGCTTATGGCGCAGCTTCACCATTTCCTTCGTTTCTTTAATGTCCTTATCCTTGCTTGTCATAACCAGGTTGTAGAAACGGTTTAAGAAACGGGAAACACCCTCGATTCCTCTGTCGTCCCACTCAGCGTCTAACTCCGGCGGTCCTACGAAGAGTTCGTAAAGTCTTAAGGAATCGCAGCCGTAATCGCGCACCAGATCATCCGGAGAAACTACGTTGCCCTTGGACTTGCTCATCTTGATTCCGTTCTTTCCGGTGATCATTCCCTGATTGAACAGCTTCTTAAACGGCTCGTCAAAGTCAACCACACCGATATCGTGAAGGAACTTGGTATAGAAACGGGAGTACAGAAGGTGAAGCACCGCGTGCTCTACGCCGCCGATGTACATATCAACCGGAAGGTATTTGTCTGCTTTCTCCTTGGAAACAAGAGCTTCGTTGTTCTTGCTGTCCACGTAGCGGAGGAAATACCAGGAAGAACCAGCCCACTGAGGCATGGTGTTGGTCTCTCTCTTAGCCGGAGCGCCGCAGCATGGGCAGGTTGTGTTCACCCACTCGTCAATGGCAGCCAGAGGAGATTCTCCTGTACCAGTCGGCTGGTAGCTGTCTACCTCAGGCAGTGTCAGCGGAAGCTGATCTTCCGGAACCGGCACGTTTCCGCACTTCGGACAGTGGATAATCGGAATCGGCTCGCCCCAGTATCTCTGGCGGGAGAATACCCAGTCGCGCAGCTTGTAATTTACAGTCTTGCGGCCAATACCCATTTTTTCAATCATCTCAGGAGCTTCCTTCTTCAGGACAGAAGACTCCATTCCGTTCCACTCGCCAGAATTGATCATGGTTCCGCTGGCCTCTGTGTAGGCCTCGGTCATATTTTCAATCTCTTTTCCGTCCTTGGCAATAACCTGGATAATCGGAATGCCGAACTTGGTGGCAAACTCAAAGTCACGGTCATCGTGAGCCGGAACGCACATGATAGCGCCTGTGCCGTAATCTGCCAGTACATAGTCGGACAGCCAGATCGGAACCTTCGCTCCGTTTAATGGGTTCACTGCGTAGGAACCAGTAAATACTCCTGTCTTTTCCTTATCCTGAAGACGATCTACATTGGACTTCATGGAAGCGTCGAAAATATATTTCTCCACTGCCTCTCTCGTCTCGTCGGTAGCCAGGCTCTTAGCCAGAGCGTGCTCTGGAGCTAGAACCATAAAGGTAGCGCCGTGAAGAGTGTCAGGTCTGGTGGTATAGACAGTGATCTTTTCCTCTCTGCCCTCTACCGGGAAATCTACCTCTGCGCCGTAGGATTTTCCAATCCACTCGCTCTGCATTTTTTTAACCTTCTCCGGCCAGTCTAACTTGTCCAGATCGTTTAAGAGACGATCTGCATAAGCAGTAATTTTAAGCATCCACTGGCGGAGATTCTTCTTCGTAACGGCAGTTCCACAGCGCTCGCAGCAGCCGTTTACAACCTCCTCGTTGGCAAGGCCTGTCTTACAGGACGGACACCAGTTAATGGGGAATTCCTTCTCATAGGCAAGGCCCTTCTTAAACATCTGAACGAAAATCCACTGCGTCCACTTGTAGAAGTTCGGATCTGTCGTGTTGACCTCCATATCCCAGTCGTAGATGGCGGCAATCTCGCCGATCTGACGCTTAATGTTCTTAATGTTCTCAGCTGTGGATTTAGCCGGATGAACTCCCATCTTAATTGCGTAGTTCTCTGCCGGAAGTCCAAAGGCGTCCCATCCCATAGGATGAATCACATATTTTCCTTTGAGAAGCTGATAACGGCTCCAAACGTCAGAGATTACGTAGCCTCTCCAGTGGCCTACGTGAAGGCCGCTTCCAGACGGATATGGGAACATATCCAGACAGTAATATTTTTCTTTCTTTCCATCATTGACATTGATCGGGTTCTTTGCCCAGTTTTCCCGCCACTTTTTCTCAATGGCGGTATGGTTGTACTGTGCCATTTTCATTTCCTCCTTCTGTTATATACGCAAAACCTTCGCAAAAAGCTGCTGTGACATAAAAAATGCCCTGCATCTCTCTGCTGATTCTGCATAGAGACGCAAGGCTTATCCTCTCGCGCGGTACCACTCTATTTCATGCCGTGGGCATGCTCTTATGGGGGAAACTGCCTGGCCGCTGTCCTGGGCCTTCTGGCCAAAGGGGCAGACTCAAGCGGCATTTTCTCCTCACCGCATAACGGGCGGCTTCCGGCTCTGCCTACTCAGGAGGGCTCTGATTGGATTTATCATATAAAAATCAAATCTTTCGTCCTTCCCTTCAGCAGGCTGCTCCAAGGCGAGTTCAAATGCACTCTCCAACTGCCTCGCACCACAACGGCAGCTCTCTGATGGTTCCTGCACTCTACTATTCCTTTTCCCAGCATTTACTGATGGTTCTTAATTTAACATACTTGCAGACGGCTGTCAAGGTTCTGCCAGGCGATTTCCCGGCGATTTTCCAGGCAATTTCCGCTGCATTTCCACAGCCGCCTTATGGATCTTGCATATCAAATCTCACTGCCTCTGCCATGCCTTCTCACCTTCCGGCTCGATGTGAAGTGTCTGGTCAGAAGGCTCCTCTGTGATAGAAAGAAGGCCGTTTTCCTCCTGCACAATCCCTCGGGCCGCAACAGCCGAATAGACGGTTCCATTGGAGTCCTCAGCGGCAATGCGAAGATCGATCCGGTCCCCTGTCTCCAGACTCAGCTTCATGTTCCAGGAAGCCGTATAGATACTATCCGTGCCTTCCATCCAGGCAGTATCTCCCTCTGCTCCGCTTGTCTTCTCTGTTTCCAGAAGATTCTGCGCCTGTATCATCTCATTTTCAATATAAGTCTGAACCTCCGCCCTGGTTAAATAAACGTCTTCTGGCACACTGACTGTAAACAGTGAGACGTCCGGAGAAAGCTCCACTTCTGTCTTTCCCGTCCAGCTGCTCCAGCCCAGGAATCCAGAACAATCCATCTGAATAAAACAGGCATCCTTCACCGACACGTGTTCTAAGATCTCTCCCTTTATTTCTTCCCCGCTCTTTTTATAAATTTTAAGGATTCCCGACTCTGTCAGGGCCGATACCTCCGTCTCTGCCTGAAACTGTGTGCCGTCAGAACGTACTGCTGGGAGATTGACTGTTCCTTCTGCCCCCTCCCATATGAAATAAACTTCCTCCCCTTCCCGGTATTCCTTCAAATCTGCCGCAGCCAGAATCTCTGCTCTCAGGCCGTCTTTTGGGGTAACTGTCACCAGAAACTGATCTACAAAGCTGTCGGCCCGTTCCTGGCCTCTCTGAATTTCCGCGGAAATCCCCCGGACTGTGTCCGTGACGCTGCCTTCCATCTGGCTGACTCTGACCTGCAGTTCCTGTATCTGGCGAAGGAGATTTCTGTTCTCTCCGGCCAGAAAGAAAAGTCCTCCTGCCGCCAAAAGCAGATTCGCTGTCCCAAGGCAGATTAAAATCATCTCTTTTCCGGGCTTTATTTTTCGATCCTTCATCTGGTGCCCCCCCTTTCTGCGGGAGATATGGCGCTTCGTGTTGTGGGGTTATTATACCACATTCACTAAGCTCGAAAAAACCTCGCTAAGTGTCTGGGTATGACTCGCACTAACCTCATACTCCGCCTGCGGCTCGTATTCGCTAAGTGCTCATATTATACCATGTCAATGTTCAGAATGTCTTTACGATATTCTTACACATTGCTGAAACTATCTTTTTCTCCACCCCACTCTTTGCAGACATCAATCCACTCAGAAAAGCTGGAATATGTTTCCAGCTCCTCTATTGTCAGTTCAATGGCACTGTTGCTGCTTCCGCAGGCCGGAAATACGGTTTGAAATCTTTTCAGAGACTGATCCAGATATACGGCAGCGCCTTCATTGACCGCAAACGGGCAGACACCGCCTATGGAATGTCCAATTAGAGCCGAAACCTCATCTGGAGACAGCATTTTCGCCTTCGCTCCAAACTGCGCCTTGTATTTTGCATTATCTATTTTCGCATCACCTGCCGTCACAATCAAGACAGGACTGTTATTCACCTTAAAGGAAAGAGTTTTTGCAATCCGACACGGCTCACAGTGCAGCGCCTCCGCAGCGAGGGCTACCGTTGCGCTGGAAACGCTGAATTCCTGTATCCGGCTCTCCATTCCATATTGTTTAAAAAATAATTTTACATTTTCAATTGACATAATTTCACCTCTGTATTGGCTTTCGTGGAAATTTTAAATCTATTACTGTGAGTATATCATAATCTTGGCAATGAAACATTCTTTTCGTGATTTTGCTAACAGAAAAAACTAACCGGATTGTCTCAATAGCTAAAACTAACGCTTCAATATAGTATGAAAGCTTTGCTTAATTCGTATTTAACCATTCCTTGAAATCCTTATAATCTATGAATCCATTTATTCTTCATCCACGTTTACACTTTTCTTGTATTCCCCTGATTCCTGAACAATTCCCCTTTTCATAATTTGCATTATGAGAAGTTTGCCGATGGCAGTGTGAAATGTATTGAGGATGAGATACCATTTGAGTTGCCGGAAGGGTGGGCGTGGGCGAGATTAGGGTGCCTTACTAATGCCATTCAATATGGTTTAAGTAATTCAGCTGAAATAACTGGTAATTATCGTTTACTAAGAATTACTGACATTCAAGATGGTTGTGTAAACTGGGATTCAGTTCCTTTTACTTCCACAGAAGAACCTGAAAAGTATTTACTTAATAGAGGAGATATCGTTTTTGCACGAACCGGTGCAACAGTTGGAAAATCATTTTTAATTTCAGATTTACCATATGATTCTGTGTATGCCTCCTACCTCATAAGGATAAGACTTATCAGTGGCATTTCAGCAAATTACATTTACCAATTTTTTAATAGTTACTGCTATTGGGAGCAAGTGACTGGTAAAACAGTAGGTGTCGGACAGCCTAATTGCAACGGAACTTCCCTAAAGGAATTGTTTATTCCGTTACCACCACAAAATGAACAAAATAGAATTGTTCCTGTAGCAGATAATCTTTTGAAAATTGCCGATATTATTTCTATTGAACGAGAAAAACTAATTGAACTTATAAATAAAACAAAATCCAAAATTCTCGACCTTGCCATTCGAGGACAGCTTGTGCCACAAAATCCAGACGATGAACCTGCTTCTGTTCTTTTGGAACGCATCCGTGCAGAAAAAGAAGAACTCATCAAACAGGGTAAGATCAAGCGTGATAAGAAGGAATCCATCATCTTCAAAGGTGAGGATAACTCTTATTATCTCAAAAGCGGAGATTTGGTAGAATCTCTGGGTGAATGGACTTTCGAAGCTCTCCCTGATAGCTGGAGTGTGTGTTGTCTTGGAGAGCTATGTGACTACGGCAACTGTATCAATGTAGATACTGCCAACATCGATGATTCTGCATGGATGCTTGATCTGGAAGATATTGAAAAGGACACCGGCATTGTTTTGCAAAAGATTCGTAAAGCAGAGCGTAATGCCGCAAGTACAAAACACCTTTTCCACAAAGGCCAAGTGCTGTATAGTAAACTCCGTCCGTATTTGAACAAGGTGGTTTTGGCAGATGAAGAGGGAGTATCCCAAAGTTTGTGTAAACCTTCAAACTGATGTAAGATAGACTTACC
>ERZ894232.627-NODE-627-length-44774-cov-12.138398_pt1 | contig 44774 bp, 32 predicted proteins | sample MGYA00380296_ERZ894232 | MGnify/ENA primary metagenome ERZ894232 (study PRJEB32331, sample SAMN06328433) | human gut metagenome | biome: human gut microbiome; feature: stool | host: Homo sapiens | collected 2014-08-14 ...
CCCTCGGCCTCCGGCGTGACAGGCCGGCGTTATAACCGTCTTAACTACCGCTCCGAATAAGAACGACAATCACGCGAAGTGCTGTCGAGAAATATAGGAGAGGCAAAGCCTCTCCTGATATATACAGGGGATATACCCTTGTTTAACAAATGGCGGAGCGGAAGGGACTCGAACCCTCGGCCTCCGGCGTGACAGGCCGGCGTTATAACCGTCTTAACTACCGCTCCGGGTGCATGGTGGGCAGTACAGGACTTGAACCTGTGACCCCCGCCGTGTGAAGGCGATGCTCTACCAACTGAGCTAACTGCCCATGCGAGAAATGTGTGTACCTTGTGAGCTCCGGACTGTCAACCAAAAAACGCCCTATGTATCAAAAAAGTTCTATGGGGCGTAATAATGCAGGGAAATGACAAATAAAATACAGTCGCCACAGGTGCCGGAACGCGCGCCATGCCTTGGCTGGACTTCTTTTCCGACCGGTGCCGATGGCGGCAGAGTAATCTCTATGCCGGGGGGCTCAACTTTTTTAGATGAATTTCCACACAGGCCAGCGCGGCGGGCGTCACGCCCGAGATGCGACCGGCTTGCCCCAAGGTCAGCGGCTTGACCTGATTGAGCTTTTCTTGAATTTCGCGGGATAGGCCGGGCAGGCCGGTGTAATCCAGATCGGGCGGCAGGGCGATGTGTTCCTGGCGGGCGGCGCGACGTACCAGTTCTTCCTGGCGCTCCAGGTAGCCCGAGTATTTAATGACGGTTTCCGCCTCTTCCAGAATAGCGGCATCTTCAGTTGCCAATTCGGGCATGAAGGCGGCCAGAGAGGCCAAAGACAGGGAGGGGCGTCGGGCCAGATCGGCCAGGCTCACGGCCTGAGTCGGGCATGCTTCGCCCAGACCGGCCAGGATGTCGCGGGTGGCGGCGTCGGGCGTGACGCGGCGGCCGTCCAGACGTTCCATAAGTCCGACCAGGGCGTCCCGCCGCCGGGTAAAGAGAGACCACTGTTCGTCGCCTACCAGGCCGCGTTCGCGCCCTACAGGAGTCAGTCTGGCGTCGGCGTTGTCCTCGCGCAGCAAGAGGCGGTACTCGGCGCGCGAGGTAAACATGCGGAAGGGCTCCTTGGTGCCCTTGGTGACCAGTTCGTCCACCAGCACAGCCATATAGGCCTGATCCCGCCGGAGCAGGAAGGGGGGGCTGCCTTCCAAGGCGGCGGCCACGTTAAGGGCCGCCCACAAGCCTTGAGCGGCGGCTTCCTCGTATCCCGAGGTGCCGTTGATTTGACCGGCCGACCATAAGCCCGGCAGAACTTTTGTTTCCAGGGTGGGCTGTAATTGCACCGGGTCGACGTAATCGTATTCGATGGCGTAGCCGGGGCGGACGATACGGGCCCGCTCCAAGCCGGGAATGGTGGCTATCAGGGCCTCCTGCACATCCAGGGGGAGGCTGGTGGAAATGCCGTTGGGATAGCATTCCTGGCCATTCAATCCTTCCGGCTCCACAAAAATTTGATGGCGCTCCCGGTCGGGAAAACGGGCGATTTTATCCTCGATGGACGGGCAGTAGCGTGCGCCTGTGCCGGTGATAATTCCGGAAAACAAGGGGGAGCGGTCCAGCCCGGCCCGGATGACGTCGTGGGTGCGTTCGTTGGTCCAGGTAATGTAACAGGGAGTCTGCGGCAGACGCGGCCCCTCCCCTCGGAAGCTGAAGCCCGGCGCGGGGCTGTCTCCCTCCTGAACTTCCATACGGGTGAAGTCGATGCTGTCGGTCAGCAAACGCGGCGTGGTGCCGGTTTTAAGTCGCCCCAGTTCCAGACCGTGGGTCCGCAACGAGTCCGAAAGAGCTTCAGCCGCTGCGTCGCCCAGCCTGCCGCCGGGCATGTGGGTCAGCCCCACATGGATGAGGCCGCGCAAAAATGTGCCTGTGGTCAGCAACACGTGGCGCGCGATGAAGGTTTTGCCCAAGGCGGTGGTGACGCCCTTAACTCGTTTGCCGCCCGCCGCGTTTTCCGTCACGATATCCGTCACCATATCCTGCCAGATGGTCAGGTTGGGCTGGGCGAACAGGTCGCGCTTGACCGCTCGTCCATACTCCTCGCGGTCGATTTGCGCCCGTCGCGCCCGTACCGCCGGGCCTTTGCTGCGGTTGAGTATCCTGAACTGGATACCCGCCTCGTCGGCCCACAGGCCCATCTGACCCCCCAATGCGTCGATTTCGCGCACCAGGTGGCCCTTGGCCAAGCCTCCAATGGCCGGATTGCACGACAAATGGCCGATGCGGTCCACATTGCCGGTGATCACCAGCACTTTATGCCCCAGTTTGGCCAGGGTCATGGCCGCTTCGCAGCCCGCGTGCCCCGCCCCCACCACAATACAGGAAAAATCGTCAGACATACGCGGCTCTTTAATGCAGGCGGGGAAACTTTTGAAAAAAGTTTCCCCGCTTTTTCCCAATCCTCTATCCTTAACTTTCGTAGAACGAGCGCAAGGTCTGACTGCGCACGGGATGGCGCAACTTGCGCAGAGCCTTGGCCTCGATTTGGCGGATGCGTTCGCGGGTGACGTTGAACAACTTGCCGACCTCTTCCAGTGTGTGGTCGGACTTTTCGCCGATGCCGAAGCGCTTGCGCAGCACCTGCTCCTCGCGCGGGGTGAGGTCGGCCAGCACCGAGGCGATCTGCTCGGACAGCTTGGTGTTGACCACTTCCTCGGCCGGGGCCACGGCCTTCTTGTCTTCAATAAAGTCGCCCAGGCTGGAATCTTCCTCGTCGCCGATGGGGGTTTCGAGGGAAATGGGTTCCTTGGCGATTTTGAGCACCTTTTTGACCTTGTCCACCGGGTATTCCATGCGCTCGGCAATTTCCTCGGGGGTGGGGTCGCGGCCCAGTTCCTGCACCAGATAGCGCGAGGTGCGGATGAGTTTGTTGATGGTTTCGATCATGTGCACCGGGATGCGGATGGTGCGGGCCTGATCCGCGATGGCGCGGGTGATGGCCTGACGTATCCACCACGTGGCGTAGGTCGAAAACTTGTAGCCGCGCTGGTACTCGAACTTGTCCACGGCCTTCATGAGGCCGATGTTCCCCTCCTGGATCAGGTCCAGGAACTGGAGGCCGCGGTTGGTGTACTTTTTGGCGATGCTGACCACCAGGCGCAGATTGGAGCGGATAAGCTCCTGCTTGGCGCGCATGGCCGCGTTGTTGCCCCGGCGTATGCGCCACAGCACTTCTTCCAGGTCCTCCACGTCATGGCAGCATTTTTCGCGCAACCGGTGCAGGCTTTCGATTTTGCCGACGATCATTTCCTTGTAGGAGAACATCTTGTCCACGCTCATGTCGAGCTGGGAGGCGGCATCCTGGATGGAGACGGTGCGGGCGTCCAGGCGGGCGAAGAGGTCTTCGATTTCACCCTGGCTTTTGCCCGTGGCCTGAATATAGGCTTCCAGTTCGCGCTCGTAGTTGCGCATCTGGCGCACGTAGTCCTCCACCGTCTCGATGATGCGATCGATGAGAGTCTTTTCGAGCTTGATGTCGCGCAGACGTTCGACCACTTCCTCCTTGTACTGGAGGATTTCCTTTTGAGTGCCCGCCACCCGGCGTTCCAAGGTGCAACAGGCGTCCAGCTTGGTGTAGATTTTACGTTTTTTCTTATAGATCGCGCGAATTTCTTCCAGAAGCAGAATGACCCGCTGGCGCTGGTTCATTTCATCTTCGCTGGGGTCGTCCTCCTCGATGGTTTTGACCACGTCCTTAAGCTTGATGCGGTTCTGCTTGAGGTCTTCGCCCACGTTTATCAGCTCTTCCACGGCCACAGGCACTTCGACCAGGGCGTACAATACGTCCTGTTCGCCCATTTCGATCTTTTTGGCGATGACCACTTCGCCGTCACGATCGAGCAGGGGCACCGCTCCCATTTCGCGCAGATACATACGCACGGGGTCGGTGTTGCGCGCGGCGAAGTCGCCCGCGTCTTCCGTGGCGGCCATATCGGTGGTGAGGTCGATGGCGCCTTCGATGGTCGTATCCAGGGCGGCGTCGAACACCACGTCCACCGTGTCCGCCTCGGACTCGGAGTTGCCGCCGGTAATGGACTTGCCCTCTTTTTCACTGTCTACGATGGCAATGTCCATCTGGTCGAACATGCCGATGATTTCTTCCAGATTTTCCGGGCTGCTCATTTCCACGGGCACGGCTTTGCTCACCTCTTCAAAGGTAAGATAGCCGGCGGTCTTGCCCTTGGCGATGAGCGCCTTGATTTGTTGAATTTCCTTGAGGTTGTTAGTCACCACGCCTCCCCCGCGCCTCTTTGAGGGCGCGCATATATTCCCGTTGGGTTTCGCAGTCGGCCGAGCCCTGGCGCAGAGCGGCCACCACGGAAGCCGTGTGCGAGGTCGTTTGCAAAGTATCCAACATACGTTGTATGGCGTTCAATTCGCCGTTTTCATTGTCGAGGGCGGGCGCGCCGGTGTCCGTGTCCCTGCAGCGCACCCAGAACTGTTTTTCTTTGGGGTCCAATTCCGAAAACACGGCTTCGGGTCGGTGGTCGTGACAGTAGCGTTCCAGTTTCGTCCACAGTTTGCGCGCCCAGGGCGCGACCAGCGCCAGGTCCGCCCCGTAGTCCCGCAGGTCGGGCAGGCGGTGGGGATAACGCACGGCGAAGGTCATAATTTCGCGGTCGCGCGAGACTCCTCGTACGAGCGGCGCGGCAGGGGGCGTCGCGGAGGTCGCGGCGTTACGCTGGTTTTTGCGTTCCAGCACGCCCCCGCGCAGTTCGGCTTCGGTCAGCCCCAGTCCGGCGGACAGGTCCGAGGCGAAACGGTGGAACAATTCGGGCATTTCCACCTGGGCCAGAAAGGACCTGGCCCAGTCCACGGCGTCTTTGGGGGCCATATCCCGCAGCACGCCCAGGCAGAAGGCCATGCCGTCCCTGGCTTCGCGACGCAGGGCTTCGAAGGCTTCCGGACCCTCGGCCCGCAACAGGCTGTCGATGTCGTGCGGGTCGGGGAACAACACCACCCGGCAGGACAGGCCGCGCACCAACAACATTTCGCACGAGCGCAGGGCCGCCTTGCGGCCCGCGCCGTCGCCGTCGAACATCAGCTCGATGTCCGAACTGAAGCCCGACAGGCGTTTGACCTGATCCGGCGTCAGGGCCGTGCCCAGCACGCCCACGGCCTGGGTATAGCCGAACTGGTGCAAGGTGAGCACGTCCATGTAGCCCTCAGTGAGCATGACGCTTTTTTTGACCGTAATGGACGGCCGTGCCTGGAACAGGCCATACAGATGCTCGCCTTTTTTGTAGATAGGCGAATCGCTGCTGTTGATGTATTTGGCGTCGTTTTCTCCGGCCAAAGCGGGCAGGATGCGGCCTCCGAAGGCCACCACCTGGCCGGATAAGTTGCGGATGGGGAACATGAGGCGGTTGCGAAAGCGGTCATAAGGGCGGCCGCTGGAACTGCGGGCCAGCAAACCGCATTCGATGGCGGCTTCGCCTCCGAAGCCCACGCGGCGCAAAACCCCCTCCAGGGCCTGCCATTCGTCCAGACTCCAGCCCAGGCCGAATTTTTCCTGAATTTCCGGGCTGATGCCGCGCTCTGCGATATAGTCGCGGCAGAGTTTGCCCCGGCCGTCCTGCAAATTGCGGGCAAAGTGGGCGGCGGCCAGCTCGTGCATCTTGAGCATGTCCCGTTTTTGCGAACGATGGCGGGCGGCCTGGGGATCGGGCTTGTACGAGGCAAGCTGAACCCCGGCTTCCTCGGCCAGTTGCTCCAGGGTTTCGCGAAAATCCAGGCCGTTGATGCGACCGTAAAAGTCGAAGATGTCCCCCGATGCCTGGCAGCCGAAACAATAGAAAGTGCCCTGTTCCTCATTGATGGAAAACGAGGGCTTGGTCTCCTGGTGGAAAGGGCAGGGGGCCACCAGGCGCGAGCCCATAGGGCGCACCTCTACATAGCGTCGCGCCAGATCGGCGATGCTGATGCGGGCCTTGATGGCCTGGATGGCGTCGGTATTCCTGTTGCTCATGCCTGTATGCCGTGCGGGACTTTGGAGAGAGCCCGCCCTCAGCGGAAGGTCACCAGGGTGACGCCGTCGCCGCCCTGATCCTCGGGCGCGACACCAAAGGACGCCACACCGGGAAAGGTCTTTAAAAACTGATGGATCGACTTGCGCAACGCGCCTGTGCCTCGGCCGTGCAGTATCTCCACACCGTCGGGCCCGGCGAGCAACGCGCGATCGAGGAATTGTTCCAGTTCCGCTAAGGCCAAATCAGCACGTTTTCCCCGCAAGTCAAGACGCAAAAAAGAGAGGGGCCGGGAAACTCGGGTCGTTACCGCCCCGCCGGGCGCGGTCGGGGCCTTGCCCGCGCCGCCCGACGGTTCGAGATCGGAGAACGCGGCCCACAGAGCCACGCCTCCCATATCCAGTTTGGCCCGGCCGCCGCGTTCGTCCAGATCGGTAAGCACGGCCTGCTTGTTCCAGGGCTTGTGACGGACTCGATCGCCCACCCGCCAGGCCGTAGCTTGGGGAGCGGCGGCCTGCTCCGTCTGCGCGGCGTCGCGGTTTTTTTCGGCCAGTTCGGCGCGCAGGCGGGCCATTTCCTTCATGGTCTGCTTGGCCGTGGCCTTGCCGCTTTTCCAGGCGGCCATCAATTCGCGGGACCGACCGCGCAATTCTTCGTGCAGACGGGCCAAGTCTTTCTCGTAGCGTTCCTGCAACTGGCGGCGCTTGTCGCGAGTGCGGATTTCCTCCTGGCGCAAGCGTTCCAGTTCGGCTTCGCGCTGTCCGGCCAGTTCGTTGAGCCGGTCCATGACGGCGCCCATGTCCTGGCCGTCCATAAGCAGGTAATGTTCGGCCCGGCGCAACACGCTTTCGGGCAGGCCGTGTTCGCGGGCCACGTCCAGAGCCTGACTGGCCCCCACCTGATCGTAGGCCAGATGGTAGAGCGGCTTTTTGGTGGTCGGGTCGAACAGCACCGAGGCGGCGCGCACCCCGTCCTTGGTCAGGGCATAGGTCTTGAGGGCCGGAAAATGGGTGGCCGTAACGGCATAGGCTCGCTTGTCCAACAGGCCGTCGATGACCGATTGGGCCAGAGCCGCGCCCTGGGCGGGGTCGGTGCCCGCCCCGAATTCGTCCAGCAACACCAGGGCGTGTTCGTCCAATTTGTCCCAGATGGCGGACAGGTGCCGGATTTGCCCGGTGAAGGTGGAAACGTGATCTTCCAGGCTCTGTTCATCGCCGATGAAAGCGTGCACCCGTTTCCACAGGGGCAGGCGCGAACCCGGTCCCACGGGCGCGGGCAGCCCGGCCAGCGTCATCAGGGTGACCAGTCCCAGGGTTTTGAGAGCCACAGTCTTGCCGCCCGCGTTGCCGCCGCTGATGACCAGCACGTGATCGCCCTCGCGCAGGACAATATCCACGGGTTCCACTTTAATGGGACGCTTGCCGATCTGCGCGGTCCCGGTTTTACGAGCGGCCGCTCCCTCCAGCACCAGCAGGGGATGGCGCGCCTGTTCCAGGCGCAAGGTGGCATCGGGTTCCAGATATACGGCCCGCCCGTCCAGGGCATCGGCCAGGGCCGCCTTGGCCTGGTTGAGGTCGAGTTGGACCAGAAAATTCCAGGCGGCCTTCGCCTGGGGCAATTCTTGGAGCAGCAGCGAGGTGAGCAGGCGGTACACCTTGCGTTCTTCCTCGCGCTCGGCCTGCTTGAGTTCCTGCAAGCGGTTGTTTTGTTCGACCAGGAACAGCGGCTCGAAGTACAGGGTTTCGCCCGTGCGCGAATAGTCGTGGATGATGCCCTGCAGGCGCCCCTTGAAGTTGGCCTTGAGGGGCAGCACATAGCGGTCCGAGGCCAGAGTCATGTAGTCGTCCTGAAGATAGTGGCCGATATTGTATTTTTCGGCGTACTCCTTGACTTTGCGCAGGCACCCCTGGTGCAGCCCGCGCATTTCGCCGCGGACCAGCAACAGGCCGGGCGAACTTTCATCTTTGAGACCGCCGTCGTCGGCCACGCAACGGGTCAGCGCGGCCAGCGACTGTTCCGGCGTCGGACCGGCGCAGGCCAGGGCGTCGAGCAGCGGACGCCGGGCCGCTCCGGCGTGAACGGATTCGGCCGCCCGCCGGGCCAGGGACAAGGTTTCCCGCATGGCCCACAGGGCGTCGCCGTCCAGCAGCGGATCGCGGCCGTTCAGAAAAGCGAATACCCCGCTGAGGTCGGGAAAGCCCGACAGACGGAATTCGCCTTCGGCCAGCCAAGAGCGGGTTTCCTCGAACAGGTGCTGGGCGTGGCTGACGGCCGCGGCGTCGTCCAGCGGACGCAGTTCAAGCGCCGCCCGCTTGCCCGCTTCGGAAAGGCAACGCGCCGCCAGATGGGTGAGGACGTCGGGAAACTCCAGCGCCCGCAAAGTGCGTTCGTCCATGTATGCCTTGGGAAAATCGTTACTTTAATAGTGCTGTCGGGATAGGGACCGGCACGCGCGGAGAGCAAAAACGGGGACGCGCCGAGCCGGGGGGGGCAGGATGCTTGACGCCCAAAGCGGGCTTACTCCGCCCGTGGCCCCGCGCCCGCCCCTTGTCGGCTCCCGAAAGGGGCGCCCGCCCCGTTATTAATGCCCGGCCGCCTGAAAGCGGGCCTTGACGGCATCGCTGACGGCTTTGCCGTCCACCCGCCCCTTGTATTCGGTCATGATGGCCTGGATTGCCTTGCCCATCATTTTCATACCGCCGTCGAGCAGAGGTTCCACAGCGCGAGTCACGACCGCCTCCAACTCCTCAGGGCTGAGCGCTTTGGGCAAATAATCGCGCAGGACCTCCAACTCGGCCGCTTCGGCGTCGGCCAGGTCGTCGCGGCCCGCGTTGCGGTATTGCTCGATGGAATCTTGACGCTGCTTGGCCTGCTTGAGCAGCACATCCATGTAATCCTCATCGGTGAGAGGGCGCATAAGCTCGACCTGGCGGTTTTTGGCCGCCGTCTTGAGCAGGCGTAGTGTGCCCAGGCGCGTTTTTTCATGGGCCTTGTAGGCTTCCAGATAATCCTTGTCGATTTTTTCGGCGATGGTCATGACACGGACCTTTGGCACCGGCGGTGCGGAAGAAAAATCGGTGGGAGCGATATTGCGTGCGGGGGAATGCAAGGAGCCGGGAATCGTTCCCTGAGGACCGATTCCCGGCTCCGGCGATCCGTCCGGAACCGGAGGATATCCGGAACCGGACAGAGCATGATCGGACATCAGCCCATGTTGATTTTGCGCATCTTCTTCAGCAGGCGCTTGCGGGCGGCCGCCTTCTTCTTCTTACGCATGACGCTGGGCTTTTCGTAGTGCTGGCGCTTCTTCATTTCGGAAAGAATGCCGGCCTTTTCCACCTGCTTCTTAAAACGACGCAGGGCAATGTCGAAGTTGTCGTCTTCGTTAAGGAACACTCCGGGCAAAGAAATCACCCCCTTCATAAGGAAAGTACGGGGCACGGCGAAGCCTGAGCCGTACTATGGGCCGCATGTTGTCGGACCGGGAAAGAGGCTGCTTATGCCTCCCCATCCGGCGCGCGGCGCGCTGGTTGTCGTATTCGCCGCCCCGGGCAGGGCGATCCATGCCGAAAGAAAAAAATAGACTACAACACGCAAAATAGCAAGCCGCCGGAACCGAAAAAAATCGATCCGGCGCCTGCCCTCAGGAAAAGAGGAGCGGCGATCAGTGTCCGGCGTGCGGGTCGGAGTTCTTCGCGTCGCGCATGGCCCTCATGAACACGATGCCCAGGCCGCAGGCCAGAACCAGCAACACGAGGTACAGCACGCCGAAGAAAATGGCGTAGTCGGACTGCCACAAAGGCAGGTCCCAAGGAAAGGGGCTATGACCGTTTTCACCGGGGATCAGCATGAGAGAGGCTCCTTGCTAAAAAAACGCTGACAAGTCGATACGCGTCTTGCCCAAGCCGCTCCTTTTCCGCCGGGGCGGAAAAGGAGGCCGACTGTGGGAACAATTCACTGTACCGTGTTTTTCAGAGTTTTGCCAGCCCGGAATTTGACCACCTTGGCGGCCGGAATGGTCAGGGCTTTGCCGGTGCGAGGGTTGCGGCCGGTACGTTCCTGCCGGGTTTCCACCGCCAGAGTGCCGAAGCCGGTGAGGGTGATTTTGCCCTCGGCGGTCAAAATTTCCTGCATGGCGTCGAGAATGGCGTTCAACGCGCGCTCGGCCGAGGTTTTGTTGAGATCCGCTTTGGTCGCGATGGCGGCGATGAGTTCAGCTTTCGTCATGGTCCGTTCTCCTTTGCGGTCTGGAGGTTGCCCAAGCTGCGCGGCCGCTCCGGACGGCGCATGTCGTCCGCGTCTGCGCAACTACCCCAAAACATACGCTGCGCACGGTCGGGGGCTTGGGGAGAGCGAAGGGTGGGAACGTCATCCGGCGTTCCGTCGCTTTATCTTCCAGGGGCATATGCCGTCGTTAGGAACACGTTTTACCGTCCGCGTCAAGGGGGCTAAATGGTCTAAGTCGTTTCGTGAGCGGTGTCGGCGGCGGGCGGCAGCACTTTGTCGGCCAGTCGTTGAAAATCTTGCGGGGTCAGGGTTTCGGGGCGTCGGTCCGGCTTCAGGTTCAGATCGGTGAGAATGTCCGCCGTCGGTAAATCGGGAAAAGCCCGCCGCAGTATGCCCTGAAGTTGCTTGCGCCGCCGGCCGAAACACACTTTGATAAGAACGGCCAGGGCATCGGGCCGTTGGGGGCGTTGTTCGGGCGGCAGGGGGGTGAGCGTCACCACTGCCGAATCCACCTTGGGCGGAGGCGAGAAGGCCGCCGGTCCCAGGGTGAAGCCTCGGGCCGGAACGACAAAGCTGCGCATCCAGGCGCTCAGGGCTCCATACGCCCGGCCGCCGGGTTCGGCCAGGATGCGGTCGGCCACTTCCTTCTGGATCATGAACACGGCGCGACGCAGCTCCGGCACTCGGCTGACGATGTCCCACATCAAGGGAGAGGCCACGTTGTACGGCAGATTGCCCACAATTTTCCAGCCGCCCGCCAAGGATGTCCAATCGAAGGCCAGGGCGTCGCCGTGGACCACTTGCAGGCCGGGGAGGGGACGGGCGGCGTGTTCCGCGGCCAAGGCGTCGTCCTTTTCCACCAGGATGAGGCGGCTCCAGGGCAGGGGGCGCAAAAAACGGGTCAGCGCTCCCCGACCGGGCCCTATTTCCAGCACTTGATCTCCCGCCTCGACCCGCGCCAGATCCACAATGCGACGACAGGCTCCCTCGTCGCGCAGAAAGTGCTGGCCCAGGCTTTTCTTGGGATGGGCACGTCCCGGCGCGGCGGGTTCCGAATCTGAGGCATGAACGGCGCGCGGGCAAAATTCAGACGGCATCGTACACCTCGAAACGCATGACCAGTCCGGCCCGGCCCTGGGTGGCGGAACGCAGCGAGGTGGAAAAACCGAACAGGCGGCGCATGGGGGCCAGCCCCTGCACGATTTTCAGCCCCGCCCGGTCATACAGTTGATCCACCTTGCCGCCGGAGCTGTTGAACAAACTGATGGCCGCTCCCAAAAATTCCTCGGGTACGCCTATTTCCACCCGCATGACGGGCTCCAGGCACAGGGGCCGTGCCGCCTCCAGCGCTTCGCGGATGGCCATGCCCGCCGCCATGTGACACCCGGCGGGCGTGGTAAGCCCCTCCTTGCGGTTCACGGCGGTGACCGTCACGGTCACGTCCTGGACCGGATAGCCGGTAAGCGGGCCGGACAACAGACTGTCCGTCACGCCCTGCAACGCCTCCTGGCACAGGACGGCGGGCACGGCAAGTTTTTTATCCGGGGGCGAGGCCAGGAGGGGGGCCAGGCGCACCAGATTGCCCGCGCCCCGCTCGCGCGGGGCCACGGTCAGCGTCACATCGCCGTGGTGGCGCACGTTGCCCAGTTCGCGGTCGAACAAGCCGTGCCCATCCGCTTCGGCGGCCACGGTTTCGCGCAGCACTACCTGAGGCCGGCCCGCGCGCGGCTCAATGCCGTATTCGCGTCGGATGCGTTCACGCAATACTTCCAGGTGCAGTTCACCCATTCCGGATACAATGCGGTGGCCCGAGCCCTCGTCGAGTTGGACGGACAGAGTGGGGTCTTCCACGGCGTAGCGTTCGAGAGCCTCGTCTAGGGTTTTGCCTTCATCGGCGTTGCGGGGTTCGAAGGCCAGGGTGATGACCGGTTGGTAGGCCGACACGCTTTCCAACAGAACGGGGACGCGCGGCGCGCTGACGGTGTCGCCGGTACGGGCGGTGCGCAGGCCGAGCGCGGCCACAATGTCGCCGGCGCGGGCCTCGGTCAGTTGTTCCCGACGGTCCGCGTCCAGGCGGAACAAGCGCGAGACGCGTTCATCCGTTTTGCGGCCCACGTTGCGCACGCCGTCGCCTTCTTTCAGGGTGCCCGCATAGAGGCGAAGCAACGCCAGCTTGCGGCCTCCTTCCAGCAACACCTTAAAAATAAGAGCGGCCAGGGGGGCGTCGGGGCGGACCTCCAGCATGGTTTCCTCGCCGCTGTCGGGGAGCGTGGCCACAGGCGGACTCACGTCCAGAGGGGAGGGCAGATACAGAGCGACGGCGTCCAGCAGAGGTTGTACGCCGGTATTGCGCAGAGCCGAACCGACCAGCACCGGCGTGACGCGGCGGCCCAGCGTGGCCCGGCGCACGGCTGCCCGGATGTCGTCTTCGCCGTATTGTTCGCCCAGATAGGCATCCAAAAAGGTTTCGTCCGCCTCGGCCAGAGTTTCCAGCATTTTTTCCCGCCAGGGCTCGGCCAGGGCTCGTTCCTCGTCGTTCAGGGGCGCGGCGCTTACCTCCCGACCTTGCGTGGCGGGGTCGAAGTCCAGGCGTTGCATGGCGATCAGGTCCAGCACGGCCCTGAAGTCCTCGCCTTCGCCCAACGGAATATTGAGCGGCACGGGGTTGGCGTCGAGGCGGACGCGCAACGCTTCGAGCACCGCCGCGAAGTCCGCGCCGGTGCGATCCATTTTATTGATAAAGGCCAGCTTGGGCACCCCGAAATGTTCCGACTGCCTCCACACGGTTTCCGATTGGGGCTCCACGCCGCCCACGGCGCAGAACACGCCCACGGCCCCGTCCAGCACGCGCAGAGAACGTTCCACCTCAATGGTGAAATCCACGTGCCCGGGGGTATCGATGAGGTTCAGGGTATGACCGTTCCACAAACACGAAGTAGTGGCGGCGGTAATGGTGATGCCCCGTTCCTGTTCCTCAGGCATGAAGTCCATGGTGGCCGTGCCGTCGTGCACCTCGCCCATTTTATGAATTTTCCGACTATAGAACAAAATACGTTCGGTCAGCGTGGTCTTGCCCGCGTCTATGTGGGCGATGATGCCCAGGTTGCGGATGGCCCGGATGGAGGATAGGGCGTCGGAAGGGGCGTTTTTCACGGAGACTCCTTGTCAGGGATGCAGGCGGACGGCGTGGCGCGCGACGCGGAAAAAAGCGGGGGTCAGGCGCTCGTGCAACCAACAGGCTTCCAGTCCGGGACCGAACAGCAGGGAGGGAAAGTCGGTCGCGGCTTCTTCAAAGACATCGGGCCGGACCGCGTACCAGGCGTCGAAGCCGCGCCGGTCGGGGCGGGCCTTGGGAGATACGGCCTCCTGCACGGCATCCCCGTGCGCCCAGCGCAATCTGTCCGCCAGGGCGCTTGCCTCGTCCGCGTCCGCGAGGAGCGCCAGACGGGGGGCGGGCGTATCCTGCCACAGCCGCAGCCGCAGCGCGCGGGCCGTTTCGCGCAGGGTCCGGAACGCGGGGGCGAAGCGGCTTTGCTCCGTGGGGAACAGCAGCAGCCGTCCCTCGCCTCGCGTCGCCAGTTCGCGGACCAAGTCCGACAGGGAGGGACCGGCGGAGCGCGCCGCCGTGGGCACGACGTACAGGTTTTCCAATCCGGCCAGTTCCAGAGCCACGCTTTGAACGGGCAAAGGCGGATGATCCGGGCAGACGATCAGCACCGGTTCCACCCCCGCCAGCACGGCGGGCAGCAGGGCGGCCAACAGTCGGGCCGGTGAGGCGTGGGCGGGGTCCAGAACGGCCAAAGTCCAGGAGACGGGACTTTCGGCCCGCGCCCAGGCGAACCCGGCGGCCGAACTCCGCACGCGGCGCGTTTCTTCGGCCGGAGCTTCGCCCCACAAATGAAAATAAAAGGCCACGGCGCTCTTGAGCAAGGCGCGCAGATGAGCCGGGGTATTTTCATAGGCGGACGCGGCGAGCTCGTCGTCCGGGCGCAGAGCGTCCAGCCAGGCCGGAGGCGTCCGGACGGATGCGGCGGATGAAGAAAAAGGCAAGGTGGACATAGACGCTCCGAATGTCCGGGGAGCTTGGCCCCGGCGGGGCGGAACCCCGGTTTGTCGTCAATCTGAGTTACGACGCGCGCGGTTTCGCGTCAACTGTTCGGCGCGCAGCGGACAAAGGAGCGGCGACCTCGGAAAAATATGCCGGAAATAGATATTGTATAATATATAACATGCTGAAATATATACATCGGTATGGTGTTTGCTTGAGGCTCGGCAAACCTTTGCCCTTTGGAGGCGACGTGACCGCTCAATCCCCTCTTCTTTGGCTTCTCGGGCTTGCCCCCGAAGACCGGCGCGTCGTGCGGGAAACCGCCGGCGACGGCTATCAGTGCCGTTTGCTGGATGATATGGACGCTTCGGCGTTGGCTTCCGCGCTTGAGCAGGATGACGATCCGCTTTTGCTCTGGTTGGGCAGCGGCGTGTGGCGGACTTTGCGCCGCGAGCATCCGGGCGTGGCGGACCTTCTGCAATTGGTGCCCGTTGTGCTGGTGCTGGAGGCGGACGCGGACCGGCCTCTTCTGGAACAGGCTCTGGAGGGGCATTTTCAGCAGGTGGCCCGTTTTCCTTTGGACAGGAAACAGGTTTTCGAAGCCCTGAGCCGGGCGCGGGAAGCCCGTAATATGTACCAGGATATGGCCCGCATGGCGCGGGAGATTATGATGGAACGCGAACTTTTGGAACGCAAATCCGAAGTATGCGCTTTTCTTTTTCAGGCTTTTGCGGGGTTGGACGGGGCGGCCGACGCGCGGGAACTGATGGCTTGTTGTCGTCAGGCCATGAAAGAGGCGTTTCCTGTAAAGGGCGTGCACGCGCTATGGTGGGGAAGCGGCGGGCGGGCCGCCTATTTGCTTGATGCGTCGGACGGATCGGCCGAAGCCGAAGCCTGGCGCGCCTTTTTGCGGGAAAGAACCGGTATGGACGGCGCAGGCGACGGGGAAGCCCTGGTGGGGCGCGATAACGGGAAAAAGGCGCCCGAACCTGAACGGACGCTGTTGCTGCCATTGGAAATACGTAAACGGCGCTGCGGCATTCTGGCCTTGGACCTGGAGCGGCCGTTGTTGCCCGGCCGGGATTTGGCCCTGGCGCTGGATGCCGTGCGTAAACATTTGGCTTTTATCTTATGGGAGCGCGGCGGAGATGAGGAATTTTTTGCCGCTTCCTCGTCTACTTCCGCTTCATCCGATTCCTTGCCGCAAAAACGGCGCAGCGCATTCGTCTGAGCCAAGGACGGGATATTCCTCCAGGCTGATGTGTCGGCCGCCGGGGGTGGCATCCGGCGGTACGCGCATAAGTTGTTGCTTCGAAGAGGCAACGGCCCCGCGACGCTGTCCGTCGCGGGGCCGTTGCAGACTTGGCGAGGAAAAGGAGCCTCAGGCCCGCGCGGAACGGCGGGCTTCAAACTCCTGTTGCAGCGAGGTCATAAGCTCGTGCACCGAACGGATGGCGTCCACCCGGGCCACATTGGCCCCGCAGAAGGCAAAGCCCCGTTCCAGGTTGCCTTTCATGGCGTTGATCAGGGCGGCGGCGATGCAGTAGGGCGTCTTTTCCTGTTCGCAGGTTTTGACGCAGTGAAATACGCATTTGAAAGGTTTTTTCGAGCCGTCGCGGGCGGCCTCGATGAATTTGTTGAACAACGCGCGGCCGGGCATGCCCACCGGGCTTTTTATGATGGTCACGTCTTCCGGCTTGGCTTTCAGATACGCTTCCTTGAAGCGGTCGTCGGCGTCGCATTCGTAGGTGGCTACGAAGCGGGTGCCCATCTGCACGCCCGAAGCGCCCAGGTCGAGAAAGCGGGCGATATCCTCGCCGGAATACACGCCGCCCGCCGCGATAACCGGCACGGCAATGCCCTTGGCGTCTTCCAACGGTTTGACGGTTTCGACCACCTGGGGAACCAGCTCTTCCAGGCTGTAGTGGGGGTCGGTCAGGTTTTCGGGCGCGAAGCCCAGGTGCCCGCCCGCCTTGGGGCCTTCCACCACGAAGGCGTCGGGTACGTAGTCATATTTTTGCATCCACTTGCGGGCGATGATGGAAGCCGCGCGGGCGGAGGAAACAATAGGCACCAGTTTGGTGCGGAACTGCTCCTTTTTTTCGTCGCACATATCGCGCAGGATTTTGGGCAGTTCCAGCGGCAGGCCCGCGCCCGAAAACACCACATCGGCTTTTTCCTCAATGGCGGTGCGCACCAAATCGGTAAACGTGGTCAGGGCCACCATGACATTGACCCCGATAATGCCCTGGGTGGCTTCACGTGCCTTGCGCAGTTCATTGCGCAGGGCACGTTTGTTGGCTTCCACCGGATTTTGGGCGATATCCGGCTCCTTCATGCCGATCATGGCTCCGGCGACCACGCCGATGCCGCCTTCCTGCGCCACGGCCGAGGCCAAACGGGAAAGAGAGACGCCGACGCCCATGCCGCCTTGGACAATGGGCATTTTGGCAATAAGATCACCAATCTGCAAAGTGGGAAAAGGCATATTTTTCTACCTCCGGGCGAAGCCCAGACTTGGAAAGCGGGCGGGCGGCATATTTGGATATTCCCGCGGCGCCGCTCGTCCTCTGTCTTGCGGGAATGGACAAACCTAGTTGAAAAGACGTGAAAACACCAGACAAAAATAAGAGCTTAGCGTATACGGCGGGGTGATTTTTTCAGACGCCGGGCCGATGTGTCGCCCGCCACAGGCAAAAGCCTTCGTTTTTGGAGAAAGCGGGGGACTGGTCCGGCGGAACGGGAAGGGAATATTTTGATTGAGGAACCTGAGAAGACCGTATGGCATCTCACGAAATCTCCACTGGGGAGGGCGGGTATAAAGAAAGGACTTGGTATTGCCCAAGTCCTTTCTTTATCAGTCTTTGTGGTGAGCCCGTGGCGATTCGAACGCCAGGCCTACAGCTCCGGAGGCTGTCGCTCTATCCAACTGAGCTACGGGCCCACAGGTGGGGGATTTCCCACGGGCGCTAGATATGCCTTGCTTCGCGCAGCTTGTCAACCTCATTCCCCCCCGGTCGTCAGGCAAATTCCCGACCGCGCAATCCGTTATTCATCGAAGACTCGCGGCCGTTCTCCTTCGGTCTGCTGCGCGGTGTAGCGCAGCAGGGCCAGATAATACCGGCGTCTGTCGGCGGCCAGATCGACATGCTCAAGCGTATCGGTGAGGCGGGCCGCCATACCGGCAAGGTCGGCGGCGGCAATGTCGTTCTTGATGACTTGTTCGTTATCCGTCACACGGGACGTGCCCGATGCAAAGATGGAATTGACGCCCGCGCCGCCGTCCACCAGATTGAGGGAACCGCCCGCCGTGATAAGGTCGTCGCCGTCGTCGCCGCTTATCAGGTTGCCGTTGCCCGCGCCCACGGTGATGGTATCGTCGCCCCGGCCGCCGGAAATAACGGCGCTGTAACCGGAGCCCAGAAAAACAGTATCGTTGCCGTCGCCACCCTGGATGGCGCTGTGATCGGCGTAGGTAACGTCGATGGTGTCGTCGCCCCGGCCGCCGTCGACCATGCTGTATTCTTTCAGCGTGCCGACGTTTATCGCGTCCTCGCCGTCGCCGCCGCGTACCAGGCCGGAGCCCCGGACATGCTGGACGCTGAGCCGGTCGTCTCCCTTGCCGCCGTCGACAACGCTGCCGTTGGCCGCCGTATGCACGGCGATACTGTCGTTGCCGTCGCCGCCGCGCAAAATGGAGGCGCTGAGTTTGTCCGTCCGGATCATATCGTCGCCTGCTCCGGCGTCCAGGCTGCTGCCGACCAAAGTGCCGAAGGTCAGGGTATCGTCGCCGTCGCCGCCAAGTATGGTCGAATCGTGCAATTTGACTTCGGATAGCAGTACATCGTCGCCGTCGCCGCCGTCCATAAATACGGATTGCCCCTTTTCGAACCCCTCCAGCGCGGCTTTTTGCAGATTGGCCTCGGTGGCCTTCATGTTTATGCCGTGGGCCGTATTTTCCTTGCGAATAATATCGCGCACAATCTTAAGGGTGTCGTTGCCGTCGCCGCCCAGCAGGCGGGCCCCGTCTCCCATGCTGAGCAGCGTATCGTCGCCCTTGCCGCCGTCCAGCACGGCGTTCTGTCCCAGGTTGAAGAGCACGTCGTCGCCGTCGCCGCCCCGCAAGTTGCCGCCGTCGCTCAAATTGACGACAATGGCGGTGGCGGCTCTGCCCTGACTGTCGGCCTGCGGAAGCGCGCCGCTGTCGTCCATCCGCACCCGGCCGTTTTCGTCTTCCAGAAAGCGCATGTTGTCGGTAACTTTGAAAGTTTGGGACAGCCCGTCGGCCGAGGTGAAAGTTATGGTCAGGTTCGGTTGAGAACGGACGGAAGCCCCGCCTGGAATCAATCCGTCGGCGCGGGCGAATTTACCCATGCTGAAAGTACGCCTGCGCGCCTCCAGAGTGACGGAAGTACCGTTCGAGGTATAGGCACTCATGCTGAACTCGGCGTCTCCGTCTGGGGACCACAAGGGGCTGTAAAAATCGGCTTTGCCGACGCCTTCGGCAGAAATATCGGCCGTATCGCCCCGTCCGCCGTGTCTCTGCGCCGCCGGTGCGTTTTGGGCGCCGTGTGTGTCCGGCGGGACGCTTTCCTGCCTGTCAAGCCCCGATACCTGCATGGTCCGTCCTCTCTTACCGGTTTCGTTCGCTTCGGATAAGGCCCTATTGGGCCCCTACAGGAACGCCTTTCATTCACTTTTTCGGATGAAACGGCGGCAAACTTTAGGAACTGTCAGGATACCACAGGGGCATTCTTATTGCGGCCCGCTTATTCGGGCCCCGCGGGCGGAAAAGAGGAGTTATTGCCCGGCCAGGGCCCACAAATAGAGGGACGCCACCGAACCGAACGGCGCGTAACGTTTGCGGTACAAGGCGAATTGACGTGGAGAAAGCGTCTTTTTGCCGTACAGGGACATCATGCCCTTGCGTATGCCTAAATCAAGCCGGCTCACCACATCCGGGCGACACAGGGAAAAGATAAGCAACATTTCCGCCGTCCACACGCCCACCCCACGCAAGGCGGAAAGGCGACGCACCACTTCATCGTCGGGCAGGTCCGCCAGAGCGGCGAAGTCGATGTCGCCGTTCAGCGCGGCTTCGGCTATACCCTTGATGTATTCGGCCTTGCGCATGGAGGTGCCGCAACTTTGCAGGCTTTCCACAGACAGGGCGGCCACGCGTTCCGGCGTGACGTCCCCGGCCAAAGCATGAAAGCGGGCGCATACCGTGGCCGCGCCCTTGGAGGATATCTGCTGGGAAAGCACGCTGGTCACCAGCGCCTGGAAGGGATCGGGACGTATCGGCCGTTGCAGCGGACCCAGACGCGCTATGAGCTCGCCCATCCTGGGGCAACGCCGGGACAAATGATCCATTTCTTCCTGACCATAGGGAAAAAAGGGCATACGGGTTTATCCTGGCTACAGGGTTTGCAGCGCGGTGAAGGCCTCGACCAAATCGCTTCCCCGCCACACGGCGGCGTCGTCAAGATGAGTGGGGGAGGCGTTGATTACGGCCAGTTTGCCGCCGCAGCGTACGGTAACTTCGGGCAGGGCGGCGGCCGGGTAGACGGTCAGGCTGGAACCGAGCACCAACATGAGATCGGCTTGGGCGGCTTCCTCTTCCGCGTCTTCCAGCACGTCGGCGGGCAGGGCTTCGCCAAAGAACACAATGTCGGGCTTGATGATGCCGCCGCAGTTTTCACAATATGGAGTTTCCCCGGCCCGCACCGAGCGGGCCATAGCTTCAAAAAGGTATTCGCGTCCGCATTCAAGACAGCGGTGACGCAGGGGCGAGCCGTGCAGCTCCAGCACCCGTCGCGATCCGGCCTTGCGGTGCAAAAGATCGATATTCTGGGTGATGACGGCCCGAAGCCTGCCCTGCTGTTCCATCTCCGCCAGAACGGCATGAATCAGGTTGGGTTCCTTGTCCTCCAGGTTGTAGAGAAAGTCTTTGGCATGCCGGTAGTAGTAAGAGGGATCACGCAGAAAATAACGTAGATCGAACAGCTTGTCGGCATCGATGTCGGTGCGGCGGTATAACCCCTGAGGTCCCCGAAAATCCGGAATGCCGGACAGGGTGGAAATGCCCGCGCCGGTCAGGGCCACGCAACGGCGCGCCTCACGGACAAGGCGAACAAGCTCGTCGGGGGAGTCGGCCATGGGAACCTCCTCTCAATCATGGCGGGAACAATGTCTTCAGTGTACGGAAAAAAGGAGAGGGCGTACAGCGGGGGCCGCCGGCCGTCCTCCAAAACATTTTACCTGTGTCGTGAGGAATCCGCCATGCCCGCTCATCGCATCGTAGACGGCGTATACATTCATCTGGCGACGCCCGCGGGGTTTATGGACGCCGCGGCAATCTACCCTTCGTTTCTGGAAATATATCGGCGCGAGCAGGACGTTTTGGCCGTCTATCTTGAAGATTGCCAAGCCGGTTCCGAGTGCCGCCGCGAACTTCCCGATCCCTTTGTGGAAGTGCTGGTGCCGGAAAAAGCGTCGCCGCTGCGCAGTATGGAGCAAAACTTTTTTGAGGCCTGCAAGCTGGAGGTGGAGGGCAGCATACGGGGGCGCGGCGTGCGGCCGGGCGAGGCCAAGGTTGAGCCGGGGCATCCCCTGCCGCCTTTGGCGACCTTTGCGGACGGGCCGGGCTGGTTTTCGTGCTGCACTCTGCGCTATAAGGAAGAATGCCCGCCCGTCCGGCTGTGGACGGAGGTGCGAAAAACGGACGGCAAAGCGGCCCCGGTCGAATCCCGCACCGGGGGCGACGCGTTCGAGCGCCCGCCGTTGGTGCCCTGTTTGACCGGAAATATCGTGTTCACCGTGCGGGGCCTGCCCGTCATCGTCAACCTGCATCGTTCGGTGGACCCGAACCGGCCCAAAGAGAGCTTCGCCTGGATGCAAAAGGCCACCGACGGCTATCGTCGTCAGCTTTTACCCCTCAACGGCGTGCCCCTGTAAAATTCCCGCCGGGGCGGGACGGAATCGGCGGGGAGGAAGCGGGGCGGCAACCGCGAGGACGCGAGGGCTCCACGACCCCCGCGTCCTTTGGTGTCTATACTTCGAACAACATTTCCAGATCTTCGCGGGTGAGGGACTTCCAGGAGTCCTGGCCGGGAATGACGGCCTCGGCCACTCCGCGCTTCATATCCTGCAATTTGAGGATTTTTTCTTCCACGGTGTTCTGGCAGATAAGCTTGTAAGAGAACACCTGCCGGGCCTGGCCGATGCGGTGGGCGCGGTCCGTGGCCTGGCTTTCCACGGCCGGGTTCCACCACGGGTCGTAGTGGATGACGTAGTCGGCGCTGGTCAGGTTGAGGCCCGTGCCCCCCGCCTTAAGCGAGATGAGGAAAATGGGAATGTCCGGGCTGTTGTTGAAACGGTCCACCTGTTCCAGGCGGTCCTTGCTGGAGCCGTCCAGGTAGCAGAAGGGGATGTCCGTCATCTGGAGCCAGCCGCGAATCTGCTGCAACATCTGCACGAACTGGGAGAAGACGAGCACCTTGTGGCCTTCTTCCACAATGTCGATGATCATGTCTTTGAAGGCTTCGAACTTGCCGGAAACCATATTGGAATTGAAGCCGGGCATGTCCATTTTGAGCAGCTTGGGATGGCAGCATATCTGACGCAGTTTGAGCAACGCGTCGAGGATGGACATCTGGCTCTTGGCCATGCCCTTCTGGTCCACGTCGGCCAGCACCTGGTCGCGCAGCTTGCGGGCCAGGGCGGCGTACAGTTCGGCCTGTTCGTCGGCCAGGGCGCAGTAGGTGACGCTTTCGATCTTGGGCGGCAGATCCCGCACCACCTCGGCCTTGGTGCGGCGCAGGATAAAGGGTTTGACCCGCGAACGCAGGTATTCCAGGGTTTCGGCGTCACCCTCCTTGATGGGCTTGATGACGCCTCGTTGGAACGCGTGCTGCGAGCCCAGAAAACCGGGCATGAGAAATTCGAACAGACTCCACAGTTCAAACAGATTGTTTTCGATGGGCGTGCCCGACAGGCACAGGCGCATGCGGGCGTGGATGTTGCGCACGGCGCGCGCCGTGATGGTGTTGGGGTTTTTGATGTTCTGAGCCTCGTCCAGGATAATGGCGTTGAAGTTGTGCTGCTCCAGCTCTTCCAAATCGCGGCGGAGCAGGGCGTAGGTGGTGATCACCAGGTCCGCGTCCGCGATTTTGCGGAAGATGCTTTCGCGGCGGGTGCCGTATACGATGACCCGCGACAGCTTGGGCACAAACTTGGACGCTTCGCGGTCCCAGTTGGGCAAAACCGAGGTGGGCACCACAATGAGGTTGGGGCCCGTGGCGCCTTTGTTGACCATGTGCTGAATGAAGGACAGGGTCTGAATGGTCTTGCCCAGGCCCATTTCGTCGGCCAAAATGCCGCCGAACCCGTATTCGTCCAGAAAGTTGAGATACGACACGCCCTGCAACTGGTAAGGGCGCAGTTCGGCGTTGAGCCCGGCCGGCGTTTCAACCTGACGGACTTCCTGAAAATTACGGATATTGTCGCGCAGTTTGCTCCAGAACGAGTCTTCGCGCGCGCCGGGTAAATCGTCGAGCAGGCTGTCGAGCACCGGGGCTTCAAACTGCTTGAACTGGCGTTTGGGCGGCTTGGCCGGATCGAGGCCCAGTACCTTGAGCTTGTGGGCCAGCTTTTCCAGCCACGATTCGGGCAGGCTGGCGTAGGAGCCGTCCTTGAGCTGAACGTAGCGTTTGCCCTTGAGCCAGGCCTTCCATATACGTTCGAGGGGAAGGTTTTGGCCGTCGTAGTCCACCTGAATATCGAGGGAGAACCACTTTTCCTTTTCGTTGCTTTCTACCGCGGCGTTGACCACGGGCGTGGAGGCCCGCACTTTGTAGCGAGACAGGGTGGCTTCGCCGTATACCCGCCAGTTTTCCACCAGCGACGGGTAGGCGTCGAGCAGGAAGGCGATGGCCTCCTCGGGCTCCATGAACCACAGACGGTTGCTGCGAGGTTGGAAGCGCATGTCCGCGAGCTGGGTGAGGAGATTGTTTTCTTCCTCCTGATCGCGACGCACCAGAAAAGTCTGGCCTTCAAACACGTAGCTGCCGGTTTGAAAGTCGGGGTTGGGGCCGGGCAGGGTGAACTCGCCGTGGATGGTTTCGTACACGTTCTGCACTTCCAGGGTAAGCAGGCTGCCTTCTTCGTCCAGAAAAAGCTTGGGATTGTACGAGGCGGGCTGGAATACCGGCTCCATGACCTTGAGGAATTCGTCCTGCTCGTACAGTTCGGAGGAGGGCAGACGGGTCCACACCCGGTCGAGGAATTCGGGGATGTCTTCCTGCGGGATCACGGGTCCGGCGTGCACCAGCGACTGGATGACCTCGTGGTGCAGGCAGGTCTGCACGGGGTAGAAGCCCTGGTTCCAGCATACCCACAGAGGCATCTGGCCGTGGAAGGTGGCGCTTTCACGCGCGGGAACGGGCGCCTCGCCGTCTTCGTCCGGCTCTTCGTCCAAAATGGAGAAAGGCGGCTTGCCTTCCCGCTGAAGCATGACGTCGAAGCGCAGGCCCTCCTCATCCAGCGAGGGGCGCAGCTTGAGGGCCATGGTGGCGCTTTCGATACGGCAGGGAATTTCGCTGTCCTTCCAATAAAGATAGTCTTCGTGGCGTATGGCCCAGAAAAACCACGAAAGGAGGCCGTCGGGGATTTCCACCCGATGGCCGTAGTAGTCGAGATATTGCGCGATTTGCTTGACGACCTTGGGCAGTTCGGGCGAGTGCTCGCACCATTCGGGATTGCGCAGGATGTGATCGAGCGTAATTTCCTGACGCACCGAGGACAAGCCGGTTTTGTTCTGGCGGGCTCGGAAAAAGGCCACGGACAGTCTGCCCGGTTCCGGATAAAAGCGGAATAAAAAATAATGTCGGCCGGTCTCGGGTTCAAAGGTGCCGCCGAAAAAGTTGCGGAAGCTTTGCCGCCACTCCGGGCGGGGTTTCTGGTCCGCTTCGGGTTCGCCCTCGGTCGTCGCCAGCGAGGCCAGAAATTTGAGAGCCACGGCGGCCATATGACGGCAGGGACCGGTGGAGGATTCCATGCAGTTGCAGGCGGGGTCCACGCGCTGGTCGCCAAGGTTGAAGGTCAGCGTGGGTTTGTAGGCCTGGAAGTCCTCGCCCTGAACGGAGCCCTCCACCACCCATGCGTCGTCCTCCGCGCGGATGGTAAATTTGCCGACCCCTCCTTCCGACAGAATCTCCCGACCGGCGTCCGCTATGTATTCGGGCAGGGTACTGTCCACAAAGGTTTGGGCAAGGCCGCGCACGGCAATTTCCTCTCGACGGTTCATGGATATCCTCAATCGATGCGAAACTACAAGGTAAAAAGATAATTGCTTGTGCCCGTCGTCCGAAGCCGCCGACTTCGGCATGGATGCACGGCGCTGCGGGAACAACGCCGGGCAGGCGTAAACGGCTCTTCCGACGCCCGGGAACAACAGCGGAACGGACAGGACAGGGATGAAAAACCACCGGATGGGGCGGGAGCGCCCTTTCACGGTTCCGCCGGCGGACAGGATGCTTCGGGTCGACGGGGCCGGATTCCCCCCAATATAGACTAAGCCCCATGAGTATTATCCGACTTTACGGCGGTTTTCAAGAGAAAGGAACTATGCTATCGAACCTTGCATGAAAAAATTCCTTTTATCCTCTCCGACGCCTGTTTCCGCGCCTTCGGCCCCCGCGGGCCGGCGGCGTTTTTCGTTTCACTTTTTAATGGCGTTCATGCTGGCCTTCCTAGGCGCTTGTGACGATTCCGCGCGGGACGAAGCCCCCCCCCCCACGCCGACGGCGGAAGCTCCCGCCCGGGCCGACGGCGCCGGAGACGAGCCCGACTACGGCGGACGCATCGTCATGGGCAGCATAGGCGAGCCCTCCAACCTTATTCCCTATCTGGCCTCGGACTCCGCTTCGCAGGAAGTGGCCGCTCTGCTGTATACGGCGCCGCTCGAATACGACAAGGATTGGAATATCGTCAAACTGGCCGCCGAATCCTGGGAAGTGGAGGAAGACGGCACCTTCATGCGCTTCAAACTGCGCGAGGGGCTGAAGTGGCAGGACGGCGCGCCCCTGACCGCGGACGACGTGACTTTCACCTACAAGCTTATGGTGAACCCCAGCACGCCCACGGCCTACGCGGCGGACTTCCTGAACATCGCGGAATACAAGCAGACCGGTCCTCTGTCTTTTGAGGTGCGCTACGACGCGCCCTATGCCCGGTCGGCCATTACCTGGATGCACCCCATCCTGCCCAAGCATATTTTGGAAGGGCAGAACATCGCCTCCACGCCTTTCGCCCGCAACCCCGTCGGGGCGGGCCCCTTCAAGCTGAAATCATGGGAAACGGGCAGCCGCGTCGTGCTGGAAGCCAACGATCTGTATTTCAAGGGCCGTCCCTATATAGATGAGGTAGTGTACCGCATCATCCCCGATCTTACCACCATATTTCTGGAAGCCAAGGCAGGCAAGATCGATTTTCTGGGGCTGACGCCCCAGCAGTATCTGCGCCAGACTAGCGGACCGGACTGGGATAAAAACTGGAAAAAATATAAATACCTCGCCCCCGGATACACATTTTTGGGTTTCAATCTGACCAGTCCCCTGTTTGCCGACGAGAGGGTCCGTCAGGCTCTGTCCTACGCCGTGAACCGCGAGTCGGTGATCAAGGGGGCGCTCATGGGCATGGGCGAACCCACCATAGGCCCTTACAAACCGGGCACTTGGGTATATAACACGGCCATCACGCCGTATGCCTACGATCCCGAGCGGGCCAAAGCCCTGTTGGCCGAGGCCGGTTGGACGCCCGGCGAAGACGGCGTGCTGGTCAACTCGGACGGACGGCGTTTTTCTTTTACCATTCTGGTCAACCAGGGCAACGAGGAGCGGGTCAAGGTCGCCACCATAATCCAACGGGAATTCCAGGCCGTGGGCGTGGAATGTTCGATCCGTACCGTGGAATGGGCCGCCTTCCTCAAGGAATTCGTCAACAAGGGCAATTACGACGCCCTTATTTTGGCCTGGAATATTCTCGACGATCCGGATATATTCGACGTATGGCATTCCTCCGCCATTTCGGAAAACGGCCTCAACTTCGTGCATTACGCCAATTCCGAAGTGGATGCGCTGCTGGAAAAAGCCCATATTACGGTCGACCGCGCCGAACGCAAGGTTCTGTACGACCGCTTTCAGGAAATATTGCATAAGGAGCAGCCCTATCTGTTCCTGTACGTGCCTTATTCGTTGCCTATGGTGCAGGCCCGCTTCCGCGGGATAGAGCCCGCCCCGGCGGGAATCACCTACAACTTCGATCGCTGGTGGGTTCCCAAGGCCCTGCAACGATGACAGGAACGGCATGACGACAGCAGCCTCCTCCCCCGCGGAACCCGCTCCGGCCCCGTCCGCGCTTCATCCGACCGCCTCGTCCGGGGACGCGGCGACGCCCTCGGCGCGGCCCGCGCCCGCTATTCCCTCGGCAGACGACATCGTCGCCGCGCTGCTGGAGCACAACCCCGACGCCGACGCCGACATGGTGCGCAAGGCCTACGAATATTCTTCGGCGGCCCATGCCGGACAGTTGCGCCTGTCGGGCGATCCGTACTTCATGCATCCCACCTCGGTGGCCAAAACCCTGGCCGAAATGGGGTTTGACGAGCACACCGTAGCAGCCGGGCTGTTGCACGACACCGTGGAGGATACCAGCGCCTCCATCGAGGAACTGGACGCGGAGTTCGGCGAACAGGTGGCCGACATCGTGGACGGGGTGACCAAGATCAGCCTGATGACCTTCGACACCAAGGAGGAGGCCCAGGCTGAAAATATTCGTAAGATGATTCTGGCCATGTCGCACGACATTCGGGTGCCTATCGTCAAACTGGCCGACCGCCAGCACAACATGCGCACCCTGGAGTTCCAGAAGCCCCACAAGCAGCAGGCCATCGCCCGCGAAACGATGGACATTTACGCTCCCCTGGCCAACCGGCTGGGGCTGCACCGCATCAAGCAGGAACTGGAGGACCTCAGCTTCCGTTATCTCAAGCCCGACGTGTACGCCCACATCACCCACTGGCTCGAAGAAAACCAGATGGTGGAGCGCCAGCTTATATCCAAAGTGATCACCCAGCTTGAGGCGATCATGAAGAGCAACGGCATCACCGGCCGGGTATTCGGGCGCATCAAGCAGACTTACAGTATCTACCGCAAGATGCAGCAACAGGGCACCACCCTGGACGAAATGCACGATATTATCGCCTTCCGGGTCATCGTGGGCGAATTGCGGGACTGCTATGCCGTGCTCGGCTTGGTGCACGCCCTGTGGAAGCCCGTGCCGGGCCGCTTTAAAGACTATATTTCCATGCCCAAGGCCAACGGATACCAGAGCCTCCACAGCACGGTCATCGGCCCCGAGGGCGAGCGGGTGGAAATCCAGATCCGCACCGAAGAAATGAACAATTTGGCCGAACACGGCGTGGCCTCGCACTGGATGTACAAGGAGCGCAACCATGCTTTGTCCATGCAGGACATGCCCCAGTTCCAGTGGCTGCGCGACCTGCTGGAGCGTCAGCGCGAGGAGTCGGACTCGCGCGAGTTCATGCAGTCGTTGCGTCTCGATCTCTTTAAAGAGGAAGTCTACGTCTTTACCCCCGCCGGAGAAGTGAAGCAACTGCCCGAAGGCGCCACGCCCCTGGATTTTGCCTTCCTTATCCACAGCGACGTGGGGTCCCATTGCGTGGGAGCCAAGGTCAACGGCAAGCTTACGCCCCTGTCCACGCCGCTCAAAAGCGGGGACATGGTGGAAATTATTACCGACAAGAACCGTCAGCCCAGCCGTGACTGGCTGAAGTTGGTCAAGACCTCCAAGGCCCGCAGTCGCATTCAGCACTATCTGCGCACGGAAGAAAGAGCGGCGGCCATCGCACTGGGCAAGGAAATGCTCGAAAAAGAAGGCCGCCGCATGGGCGTCAATGCGGGCAAGGCGGCCAAAGACGGCAGCCTGCAACTGCTCATGCCCGAGTTTTCCCTCAACTCGCTGGACGACGTATACGCCGCCGTGGGCTATGCGCGTCTGACGCCGAAACGGGTGTTGCACCGTCTTCAGACCATGCTCCACCCCAGGGAAGAGGAAGAATCCATCGCGCCCGTGCCTAAAGAGACGCCGAGCAAACGCGTTTCGGACGGGGTGAGCATCCAGGGCCTGGACGATACCCTCATTCATTTCGCCCGTTGTTGCAACCCGCTGCCCGGCGACTCCGTAGTCGGGTTTATCAGCCGGGGGCGCGGGGTCATCGTCCATACCGCCAATTGCCCCCATGTGCAGGAGTTGGAGCCTGAACGTCTGATTTCAGTGACCTGGAACAATCAGGAGACCAAACCCTTTCCGGCCAAAATCCACATTGTGGGCAGAAATGAAAAAGGCCTGTTGGCCCAGATCAGCGGCTGTTTCAGCGAGCAGGACGTCAATATCGATGCGCTCCAGGTTTATTCCATGGTGGATGGCCGTTCCGAAATGGACTTTACAGTGGAGGTGCGCGACGCCGTGCACCTGTATCAAACCATTGAAAAGTTGCGTAAAGTTCCCCATGTTATTGAGGTGGCGCGCGGTTCGTCCGATGATGAGTAGCAAGACGAGTAGTCGTCGGTTGGATAATGGAGCATTTTCAGCTTGAAAATGCTCCCGGAGTTGAGCGAAGCAAGGCTTATCTCTGCTCTCCTTATCCGTAACGCGCTTCGCGCCGACGGCTGAGGGCGCCGCGACATCGGAGCAGCCGCGATTCATGGGCGGCGTATAGCTTCGATGGAGGCGTGAAACCTGGGGCCGGAGCACAGGGGGCTGGCCGGCAGATATTTTCAAGAGCAAAAAACGCTCTAGATAGAAGAACAGGCCCCGTGCGGGCAATCCTCCGCGTGTTCAGGGCACGGCCGACGCCTCCATGACACTATGGAACAGGCCAGAGGCCCGGCGGGCGCCGGAGCAGAACGTCGCGCAGCAGGGGCGACAGCCGACACGGCGGCATCAGCGCGCAGGCATGGGCGAGCCGAAAGGCCGAATGACTCAGACGCCGGGGGCGGACCGACAGGCCCGCAGTCCCAAAGCTCCGCTGTCTCTCCGGCGAAAAAGCGATGGAACGATACAGGATATCCGGATGCCCGCGGACCGGGCTCACAGCCGGTGCCGGAATGGTCCGTGCCTGGCCGCATTGGGCATAGCAGGCCCCATGCCTTTGTAGGACGGGTATCGACTGTTCGCCGGGCGGCCTGGTTTGCTGATTCCCGAAGACAATGACGGAAGTCTTCCCGGACGCTTTCCCTCCGGCAAGCCATCTGCGGCGACATGACAGACGGCAAGCGGATAATCCGGGGATGGGGCCAGGCCCGCGTATCTCAATATGAGAACAAATCAACCTCAAGATTATACATAGCCAAGATACGCTGTTTCAACCCGCAAGTTTTATGCCTGGAGCCGGAGCTGCACGCATCTCCGCGATCAGCGCTCAGAGTCGCTCCGATGGCGCCGCCGAACTTCGTTCCCACGAACTCCACGGCCTCGGTCTATGTTGCCGCCTTCTTTCGACCGGTGCCTCAATATGCCCAGCCGCCGAGCCATTTTCACCTCCCCTTCCTTCCACGGAGCGTTTCACCTTCAAGGTTGTCTGAGGATGCTGCGGCAGTTCCTGATAAAATACCCGCAGTTGTCTGCCGCTATAAGGAATGCCGTACCATAAAAGTGGAAATAAAAATTGGGATTCGGCTGTATATTCGTTTTGTAAATATCGGTTTTACGAATAAATATTTTTAAAAAATATAAAATTAAATTAATATATTATATAAAATTTAAATAGAAAAAATAATAGTGATTATCATACGTGCGATCTAAGCTCTTTTCATATCGTTCCCGGCACTTCCGATCAGAAAGACGATTCTGCCGGGGAGCGTGCCCCACCTTTCCGGCCGAAGCGGCGGAAAGAAAACCTTATGCGGAGTGAGACTCATGAGCCTTGTACGGCGCTCGGATGAAGAGATCAGCGCATTGGAACACGAAGCGGAGCAGGCCCTTCTGTCCGCGGAATCGAGCTTTACGGATAAAACCTACCACCAGGGGGTGCTGGACGCGCTTCAGTATCTGCTGGGACGGGAAGATAATCCCTACGAGCGCGAGGAGTAGATCAGGGCGAACGGCGGGAGCGGCGCGGGCCGCTTTCGCCGTTCGCCTTCAGTGTGGTTTGACTTTGAACTCATGTCGGTCAGGGAACGCTGTTCCACCGCGCACGCTTCACGCCTGAAGCCTTCGCTTGCTCTGCCGTCCATACCTGTTGCAGGCGCGGCCCGTCGAGCGGAAACGCCGTAAGTATGTCTCGGCTGCGTTGCAGGCCGGCGCTTTGCGTTCCATCCGCCGAAAAGCGTCCGGGGCGGCGCTCATAAGCGGTGCGGACGACGGACAACGGCCCGAGCGGACACAGGCCCGGACTTGCCAAGGGCCTTTTTTTACGCCTATAATCCGAAAAAGATTTTCTTTTTTCCGGAGGCGATATGGAAGCCCGCGCCAAGCGCAGTGTTCTGACGGCGTTCCTTCTGAGCGTGCTGGCTCCGTGCTCGGGGCTGCTCTACGTGCACAGACCCGTGCGCGCCTTGGTGTGCCTGCTGTTTCTGCTGGCGGCGGTGACGGCGGCGACCAGCGTCGAATTGTTGGCCTCGTGGAAGGGGATGCTCGGGTGTCTGGCCGTAGGAGGCGCGGCATGGCTCTATGCTCTGCTGGCGTCTCTGCTGTTGGCCCGCGAAGGCTTGGCCCCGGATGAGGCGCGGCATGATATAGGTCCTTGGATTGTGGCGTATCTCGCTTTGTCTTTTATTTTGGCTTGGGTGGGGGACAGACCGGGATATACGGGGTATCGCGTGACCGGAGAAGCTATGGAACCCGCCCTTGTGCCCGGCGATTACGTGTTGGCCCGGCGTGTGGACGCCCGGGACGAAGCGCCCCGGCCGGGCGATTTGGTAGTTTATGTGGATGAAGGCGGGGACGGGCGCGCCTACATTCGGCGGCTGGCGGCCGTTGGCGGAGACGTTCTGGACATTGGCAACGGCATACTGCGCCGCAACGGCTCGGATACGGATATCCGACTGGACGCCCTGCCCGGCGGAGTTCCCGCCCTGGTGGTGCCCGAGCAGGACGTTTTGTTGACGGCGGATTCGGGCGAGGGCCCGTGGCATAATCGTTTGGCGCCGGAAAACCTTGTTCGCTCCCGCCTGCTTTATATTTATTGGAGCGCCGATTTGTCCCGGTTGGGCGAAATCGACGCCGCCGCGCCGCTTGCCGGAAAAAGTTGAGAAATCCGACGGCAGAAAGCCGAGTTCGGCATGTCGGTTGAGGAGCCGGCATACCGTGTTTTCCGGGCGGGAATGGCGCTCCCGCAGAGTCGATCAGGCCCCTTTGTGGCGCACGGCGTCCACGGGGCAGATATTCCGGCAGTTGCCGCATTCGTCGCAACGGGTTCCGTTGATGCGATAGGGTGTGCCTTCCTCGATGGCGTTGAAGGTGCAGACCGACAGGCAGGAGCCACAGCCCACGCAGGCATCGCCGACGGTCAGCCCCGGCTGCGTGAACGTCGCTCCGCCGTAAGCGAAACGACGGCGTTCCAGTTTGTGGTCCCGGCGTTCGCAGGCGAAGTCGTAGTCATAAAGTTCGCCCTGGGCCTTGTGCAACACAAAGATGCGGGTGGCCGGATATTTTTTGATGTCGTGCACGGCCACATTAAAGTTACGGTCGTGTTCCGCCTTGCGTTCGACTTCGGTCATGGACAGTTCGCGCACCTCGCCCGCCACCCGGATGGTATAGCCGGGCTGGAAACTCGGCAGGTTGTCGGCGTCGTGGGTTACCTGGGTGACCGGATACATGCCGCACACGGAAAGTCGACCATATTGTTTCAACTGCCGGTAGAAGGGCTTGGTGCACATGGTGCGCAGATATAAGCCCTCGTCGTCCCAGGCGAAGAAGTGGGCGATGCGCGATTCTATGCCGTCCCCGTCCCGAGTGGAAAAGACGACACAGCCGACCCGATCGAAACACTCATAAATTTCCTGCAAAGTCATGGCGTTCCTCCATAAGAACGGCATAGCGCCGGGCGACGTGCCGCGCCGTTTCCCGCATCAGATCGAAGGAAAACATGGCGGTATTGTCTTCAGACGCGTTGGACACGGCGTTGACGTCGATGATAAAGCAGCCGCGCTCGTTTTCGATGATATCCAGGCTGCCCATGTCCACGCTCAGCAGGCGCATGGCGTCCAGCGCCACGCGGCGGACGCGTTCGGAACAGTCGGGATAAGGGGCATAGGGGGAGCCCAGGTGATAGGCGGACAGGCCGCCCTCCACCACGCCGCGCCGGAGAATAAGGCGGCATTCGCCGCCGATGGCCTCAATACGAGTGACAAAGCCGTAGCTGGTAGGCAGGTACTCCTCGGCCAGCATGGGGATATCGGGAGTGACGGTCATGGCCCGGATCAATTCCTCCCGGTCATGGACGATATGGGTATGGGTGGTGCGCCCGCCGCAATTGGGCTTGAGAATGCAGGGAAAGGGTATATCTGCCTCGGTCGCCTCGTGGGGACGGAAGACGCCGTACACCTGTGGCGCAGGCAGGCCGTGGGCAAGCAGGGTGCGCGTCGTCAGGTCCTTGTCGATTTCGTAGAAGTGGGCGGCCGGAGAATTGATGACGGGGATACGTCTCTCCTGAAGCCAGGCGAACACTTCGGGCATGCGTTCCAGCGAACGCCGGTGCCCTCGACACCATGAACTGGCGAAAATGCGGTTGACTACCAGACCGCATGCGGCCAGAACATCCAGATTGTCCACGGTCTCCAGATTGACCAGAAAGGCGGGTAAACCGCAGGCGCGGGCTTGCGACTCCAGAGCGTGGCTGGACCACTCCTCGGACTCGTACAAAATGCCGACGCCTGGCAGGGGACGAGCGGCCGGATGAAAATGGGCGTTGTGCATGAAAGGCAGCATAGCGAAAAAAAAGTTCGATGTAAAACTAATTATAGGGAGCCATGGAAGCTCCGGAGCGCATTGCCGGAATGACTTGCGTTATCGTTATTTTTAGAGGTATAGCTTCCCGTTGCCCGTAAGAGGGGGCCCCAACCCGCGCCCGTGGGGCGTTTCCTGTTTTGCGAGGCGCCGCGCCGGATTGTGGGGCAACATATTTCGGCGCGCGGAATTCTTAAGGTTTACAGCGATGCCGGAGGTATCATGAACGATAGTGTTTCCGCCCCTGTCGGGCGGCTGGACAGGTTTCTGAACGCGGTGGAACGCGCGGGCAACAAGCTGCCCCACATCACCATGTTGTTTATTTACGCCCTGGTACTGATCTGGGTGTTGTCGTTTCTGCTGTCTTTTATTTCGTTCGATTACCGGCATCCCACCACACACGAACCCATCCGGGTGCTCAACATGCTCACCGGGCCGGAACTGGTCAAGTTTCTGGTGTCTATGGTGCAGAATTTCATGAATTTTCCGCCGTTGGGCATTACCATCGTGGCCACTCTGGGCATTGGCGTGGCCGAGGGCAGCGGCTTTATCCATGTGCTGCTCAAAAAACTGCTGATTTTTATTCCCGGCCGCGCCCTGACTCCGGCCGTCATTTTTGTATCCATCCTGTGCCACATCGCGTCCGACTCGGCCTATGTGGTGCTCATGCCGGTGTCGGCCCTCATGTTTTACGCCAGCGGGCGTCATCCCCTGGCGGGCATCGCCTGTTCCTTCGCAGGGTTGGCCGGCGGTTTTACGGCCAGTTTCACTCCCTCGATCATCGATCCCATCATGCAGAGCTTTACTCAGGGCGCGGCCCGCATCATCGACCCCGCGTATTCGGTGAACGTGCTGTGCAACTACTTCTACGCCCTGGGCGGCACCTTGTTTGTCATTGCGGCCTGCTGGTATGTGACCGATCGTATTGTGGAGCCCAGGCTCAGGGTTTCCATGCCTCTCGACAGCGGGCTGGAACAGGACCCGGACCTTCAGCTCCACGCCGTCAGCGACCGCGAAAACCGCGCCTTTCGCCTGGCCGGGGGCGTTATGTTGCTTATGGCCCTGGGGCTGGCCGCCCTCATGATTCCGGCCGACTCGCTGCTGCGCAGCCCGGGCGGCAGCCTTACCAGCCCCGACGCGCCGGTCATGCAGGCCATAGTGCCGCTGCTCTTTTTGTTTTTTGCCGTGCCCGGCGTGGTGTACGGCGTGGCGGCGGGCACCTTCGACAGCACGACCTCGGTCATCCGATCCATGGAAAATATAGTACGTTCACTCATTTCCTTTCTGGTGTTCGCCTTTTTCTGCTCCCAATTTCTGTATGTTTTCGGCCGATCCAACATCGGTACGCTTATCGCCGTTTCCGGGGCCGAGTTCCTCAAGTCCTTGGCCATGCCCTCGGGTTTGACCCTGTTCGGGATCATTCTTCTGACCGGATTGCTTAACATCCTGATCACGTCGGCCACTTCCAAGTGGGCCATTTTGGCCCCCATCTTCGTGCCCATGCTCATGCTGCTGGGGCTGTCTCCCGAACTCACCCAGGCCGCGTTCCGGGTAAGCGACTCGGCCGTCAACGTATCCACGCCGCTTTTTCCCTTCTATCCGCTGCTCATCGGTTACTGTCAGAAATACGCCAAGGCTGCCGGGGTGGGGACACTGTGTTCCATGATGATCCCGTATACCATAGCCCTGCTGGCGGTGCTTACCGTCGTGCTGTACGTGTACTGGGGCTTCAACATTCCGTTGGGCTTCGACAGCGGCTATGTTTACACGCCCGCACACTGAGCGCCCGAAGAAAGTCATCCCTGGACGGGGACCGTCTGGTCTCCTTATGAGAGAACGTGAAAGCGGCGCTCCGAACGCCGCGGGAGTCGTCGTCATGAGCCTGGAATACGCTTCCGAATTGATCGAACGTTTCATGCGCTATGCCGCCATTTCCACCCAAAGCGACCCGGCCAACCGGGAAGTGCCGAGTTCCCCCGGTCAGTGGGAGCTGGCCCGCCTGCTGGAACAAGAGCTGAAAGAGCTGGGGTTGGAGCAGGTGGTCGTGGACGAACATTGTATCGTCACGGCCAAGCTGCCAAGCAATTTGCCTGCGGACGGTCCCCTCGCGCCCCGTATCGGTTTTGTGGCCCATCTGGACACGGTGGACGTGGGGCTTTCCCCCGACGTCCGTCCTCGGCTTCTGACCTTCACAGGCGAGGACATCTGCCTCAACCCCGATCTGGATATATGGCTTCGCGTGGCTGAACACCCCGAACTGAACGATTACCGGGGGCAGCAAATACTCTGCGGCGACGGCACCAGCGTGCTGGGTGCGGACAACAAGTCCGCCGTGGCCGTTATTATGACCATGTTGCGCGTTCTGCAGGATACAAAGCCGCCCCACGGCGAGATCATGGTCGCCTTTGTGCCCGACGAAGAAGTGGGCTTGTGGGGATCCAAGCTGCTCGACCTGACGGTATTCAACGTGGATTTCGCCTATACTATCGACAGCTGTGGGTTGGGGGAGGTGGTGTGCGAAACCTTCAACGCCGGAACCGGACGCATCGATATCACCGGCGTCACGGCCCATCCCATGTCGGCTAAGGGCGTCCTGGTCAACCCGCTGTTGGTGGCCACGGACATCATGGCCTGTTTCGATCGGGCCCAGACGCCCGAGAACACCGAGGGCAAGGAAGGGTATGTATGGTTCACCGGCATGGAGGCCAACGCCGTACAAGCCACCTTGCGTTTCAATATCCGCGATTTCGACAAGCAAAATTACGAGGCCCGCAAACGTTATGTGGCCGCCGTGCTTGAGTTGATTCGTCTGCGTCACCCCCGCGCGAAGATCGTATGGGAGTTTGAGGAACAGTACGGCAATATCATGGATTCTCTGGGCGATGATTCCTACCCGGTGGATCTGTTGTACGCCGCTCTGGCGGCTCTGAACATTCCGGCCCGGACCATCGCCATGCGCGGCGGCACCGACGGTTCGGCCTTATCGGCGCGGGGGGTGGTCACCCCCAACTACTTCACAGGCGGACACAATTTTCATTCCAACGCCGAGTTTCTACCCGTTCCCTCTTTCCACAAGTCCCTTGAAGTGGCGTTGAAACTGGTGGAGCTGGCATCCGACGGACGCGGGCAGCGCATTGACGACGCGGACTCCTCGTCCCGCGCGGGCAGTGTTGCTCGATGCGCTGAAAAGGCAATTCGATAAAAATACAGGACAGCGGACAGCGGGCGCTTTAAGGTGGAACGACCGAAACGCCCGTACCGAAAAAATGACGGCGTTTCGGCGGGAGAATTTTTCATGCTCGCGAATCGCTTGAAATTATTTTGGGCTCTGTTGGGCAATCAACTTTGGGTTCGACCCACCCTCTGGAGCCTGCTGTCCGTGGCCGCCGTGGCCGTCGCCCTGCATTTCGGCAATAGTCTTATGGCGGACGGCGCGCCCGAGGTCGACGTGGATACGTTGTCCAGCATGTTGACGGTCATCGCGTCCACCATGCTGGCTATCTGCACTTTTTCCTTATCCGTGCTGTACTCGGTGTTTTCGTTTGTCAGCGCTCATGCCTCGCCCCGAGCGACGCCGGTGATCATCAGCGATCCCAAGGCGCATGAGGCGATTTCCTCGTTCATCGCGGCCTTTATTTTTTCCCTGGTGGCCCTCATCGCGCTGGGCATGGAGTGGTTTTCGCCTCTGGGGCGGTTCATCCTGCTGCTGGAAATCGTGGCGGTCATCGCCCTGGTTCTGCTGGCTTTGCTGCGCTGGCTGCGCACCCTGGGACTGTTCGGCAAACTGACCTATACCCTGGATCGGGTGGAGGACCTGACCGCGGAGGCCATGCGCGCCCACCGCCGCGATCCCTGGCGGGGCTGCCGTCCCGGCCCGGAACGCCTGCCCGAGGGAGGGCTGGTCTGTACGCTGGACGGAACGGGGTACGTGCACTATGTGGACTTAAAGGCCCTACAGGCCCTGGCGCAGGAAGTGGACGCGGTCATTCATATCCGTGCCCGGGCGGGCATGCTGGTGCATCCGGCCTTTCCCGCAGCCGTGCTGTTTCCGCCCCGCGTACTGAGCGAACTTCAACGGGCCGCGCTGGTCAAAGCCTTTTCTCTGAACCGGGATCGTGTCTATGCCGAAGACCCCCGCTTCGGCCTGGCGGTTCTGGCTGAAATAGCCGAACGTGCCCAGTCCGCCGAGGACCCGGGGACGTCCATCCGCAGCTTGGACGCCGTGGCCCGTGTCCTGATGGAAAACTTCGGGCGTAACGAGGCCGCCCTCATGGACGATACGGACCATCCTGTGCTGTATCCGCTGCTGACTATGGTCGCCGTGCGGCCGCAGGACTTTGTGACCGATACGTTTGACGTGGTGGCTCGGGGCAAACCACGCTGGGAGGTTCAGTTGCACATGCAGGAATTACTGGAGGCTCTGGCCGCATCGTGCGTGGAGCCCGTGGCGGGGGCCGCCCGCAAGCAAGCTTGGCGCTGTTGGCGTCGAGTTGCCGGCGAAATTCCAGGGCGGGCCGATCTGCGCCGTTTGCAGCGCATGGCCCGCGCCACGGCGGCTGGCGCCGGGGAAGCGTTTCCGGTGCAAGGGCAAACCTCGAGCCGGTAAAAGACATGGCAAAGCCGGCATAGACGGGAAAAAATGCTTGCCAAGACGGCTTTGATCCGCTAGAAACCTTCCCTGTGCCCAGGTGGTGGAACTGGTAGACACGCTATCTTGAGGTGGTAGTGACGAATGTCGTGGGAGTTCGAGTCTCCCCCTGGGCACCATAAATTTATTAGAGCTTCACAGCGTCCCAGCAAGCTGTGGAATACTTTCGGATTTTTCCAAATGAACGCTCATGATGAGGCAGCATCGTGAGCGTTTTTTCTTTTTCAAACCTGTGCACGAGAGTTCGTTTCAGCACATTGTCTCGCTGATTGTTCTTGGTGATATACAGTTCAGCCGGCACCCGTCGACAGTGTCGTATTCACTGAATTTTTTTGCATAGGCATTTCTTTTTTCCACACCAGAATGGACACAGTAAGACGTCGGGGTCCGTGCAGAGAAAAAGGCCGGACTTCAATGTACGTGCAATATGGCACCGTAAAGCGTTGGCGTATACCGTACCGTCAACATGAGTGAATACCAAGTCGTCTTCAGTCCGACACAGACATGCCTGCAGATAAGTTGAAAATGCGGAAGTGCATGAGAGAGTGGAACATCAAAATGGAAGTCGAGGACAAGCCCGACATGCTGAGCCATGAAAAAAGGACGTTGCAGCGGGTGAAATCTCGATGGTGTGAGAATCGGGCGACGCCTAAAACTATACGACAAGGAGAGTGCCGATAGGCAGTGTGATGATAGAGAAGAGGTCGGGGTGAAAGACCCGGCCTCCTTACAAACGGAGCGCAGTCTGCCGGGGAGGGATGGGAGATAGGGTTCATAGAAGCGAGGGTGAGAAGAAATTTCAAAACTTTTTCTAAAGTTATTTGACGTCCTGCCTCTGAATCTCTAATTTAAGTCCTCCATGAGGAGAGGTGTCCATGTCGCAATCGGCCAGCCCTGAAAAAATTCTTGTCAAGCTTCGGACTTTTCTTGATACCTTTGCCGAACAAATTCAAACGGAAGAACTGCGTCCCAAAGTTTTAGCGTTGCTACCCGTTCACAACCAATTGCGGAAATTGGGAAAAGCTTTATTCGATACCCCGACCGGCGCAGCAAGAGAAAGGATTCTCTTATATTTACGGAAATATCAAGGTTGCGTCATCGAGGGTGATGAACTTATGGTCGTGGCCGGTATCAGCGAATACGCACGACGTGTTCGAGAATTGCGTGTTCAATTCGGATGGAAAATATTTAGCGGGTATACTGTTCGAGAAGTAAAAGAACAGGAAATGCAAGAAGGCCTTGGTTCCAATCTTCCCGATATGAAACCTTCACAGTATCTTCTTGTCAGTCCGGAGCAGGATTTGGAAGCTGCTTATCGGTGGCATGTAGCCAACTCCATCCGAAAACAGGATGGAGCAGTAAGAGATAAATTACTGCAATATTTTCGCAGTAATGTCGGCAAAGAAATTACAGGGGAAGAACTTCGCTATGTTGCCCGCAATGCTTCGGAGTGGGCGCGTCGAGTTCGGGAATTAAGAACGGAAGGCGGGTGGCCAATTGTTACACAGACGACCGGCCGTCCTGACCTACCGGTCGGAGTTTATATTCTGGAAGAAGACCGACAGGTTGAATCCCATGATAGAATCATCGGAGATAGGGTAAGAAACGAAGTATTGGTCCGTGACGGTTTTCTCTGCAAAAAATGTGGTTGGAGCCAAAAACTATGGACAAAGGAAGACCCCCGCCATTTGGAGCTCCATCACATTCGGCCCCACGCAAGCGGTGGGACCAATACGGCCGATAACCTCATAACGCTTTGCAACAAATGCCATGACGGCATGCACCGGCACTGACATTACTTTCTTTGGAGTATGTCCGCGACCATAGTAGCCAAAGCACCTGCCAACGGAGGCGGCACGGCGTTGCCGATTTGGCGGGCAATTTCGATTTTGCTTCCCTCGAAAACAAAATCATCGGGAAATCCCATCAGGCGCGCGGCTTCTCGATGGGTGATGGGACGATGGGATTCGGGATGCAGATATCGTCCCTTTTCCGGTTTGAAAAATTCTGTTCGGATCGTTACCGAAGGACGTTCCCACCACAGCCGACCGAATAAATCGGTTCCTCCGGATGTTTTTTTTACCCAGCAGGGAGGAGTCAGCTCCGGAGCGTTGCGCTGGAGATCGAAGCGATTTCCACCGAGCGGCACGGCCCGATATCGTTTCAGGCTGACAGGTGTAGGAGTACGCCCGAAATGCAGGTTGAACGGAGGTGCGACGTTTCGAATTTCCGTCCCTATTGGTTCAGGCAAATCCCCTATGGCATCACGCACGGTTTTCCAGCGCGGCAGACTGTTGAGGGCATCGGGAGCGGCATGAGTGGGAGGAGGAGGAAAAACTGGGGCCCGTTCACCTTTCCATCCGCAGACAATGGCTCGTCTCCTGATCTGTGGTGCCCCATAATCAGCTGCATTGACGATACCTGCGGCGATTTGGAAGCCCATGTCGACGGCAACCGTTTGGATATCTTCGAACTCATGGGACTTAAGCAAGCCTTCGACGTTTTCCATCAGAAAAACCGTTGCTTCGGCTTGTTGCACGACCTGCATGTATGCTTTCCAAAGTTCGCGGCGAGCGTCGCCATGCCTTTTTTTGTTCAGGAGGCTGAAGCCCTGGCATGGAGGTCCCCCGATAACGACTTCAGCATGGGGGATCGTCGGCTGACGATCCAACCATGCATAAATATCTTCGACGACAGGCACTCCTCCAAAATTTCGGGTGTGAGTCGCCGCTGCCGCTTTGTCGAACTCGACAGACAAAAGGCAGTCAAACCCTCCACAAAAGCGGTTGTCCACAAAGCCCAAAGTTAATCCTCCCGCTCCTGAAAACAGATCAATGAGGGGGATTTTGGAGGGGAAAGAATTTGAGTTTTTTAAATCCGTGTCGATTTTCATACTGTAATTTTAGCCGGAATTGCTTTGATAAGCAATAAGTCAAAGGTATGCGCTCAAGGTAAGATTTATTAATTATTTGATACTTAGTGTATAGTGAAGGAGAATAATATATTATGGATAATGTCAGCAGGGAAAAGCGAAGTTGGATTATGAGCCGCATTAAAGGAAAGGATACTATCCCTGAAAAAACTGTTCGATCTTTGTTGCACCATGCCGGATTTCGTTTTTGTTTGAATAGAAAAGATTTGCCGGGAAGTCCTGACATCATTTTGCCAAAATATAAAACTGTTATATTTGTTCACGGATGTTTTTGGCATGGTCATGAAGGGTGTAAGCGGGCCACTCGTCCGTCGACGAATATTGAATTTTGGAATAAAAAAATAAGAAAAAATAGAGAAAGAGATTACATAGTTAAGGATCAATTAGAAAAATTGGGATGGCAGGTACTTATAGTATGGCAATGTGAATTGAAGAACCCTGATCAACTCATTGAAAAACTTGTTCATCTTCTTCGGAGAACAGAAAATTCTATAAGCGAGGTTCATATTTCCGAAGGCTAAGCCCATGACCGTGCCCTAGATTCGGAAGGATGCCCTTCAAAAACACGTAAGCTTCCATGTGGGATTAAGTAAAAAATCAATGAGCGAAAAAGGTAAAAAATTAAGTATAATTAGGTAAAATGATTAAAAATATTTTTAATGGATTCAGCCTGATAGGAGTTCGAGTCTCCCCCTGGCACCAAAACCAGTTTTATGAATCCGTTTAAGTCTGTGACACAGAGGCTTAAACGGATTCTTTGGTTTTTAGTTTTCTCCGTCGTAACCCGCCATGCTTCATTGGCCGTTGAGGGCGCATACGGGCAAACCTTGTCGCCCATGACGGAATTTCCCGAGCCCTTTGCCGGTCTGGAAGCCGCGGGCAGGGCAAAATGGGCGGCATCCCTTCCGGATGAAAGGCGTCTTCGGAAAAAGCAAAAAGCCGTCTGTTCCTTTTTCGTTACGGGGACAGGCGGCTTTTGACCGTGAGCAAGGCGAATTTTGTTATACAGAAGATACGTCCCCGACGACGTGCCGTTCTTTTGCTTCGGACAAGGGCACATGCTTCAGGTTGACGCCTTCGGCGAGGAAATAGGCATGCTCCGCCACATTGACGGCTCGGCTGCATACTCTTTCCAAGGCGCGGGTGATCAGAATGAGATGCAGGGCATACCAGGCGTCCACATTTCCGGCCTGGAGATCGCGCATAATGTGTTGGAATCCGGCCACGGCCATCTGGGTATTCTCGTCCTGCTGACTCCGGATGGTAAGCGCCAGCTTGGCGTCGCCGTCGCGGAAAGCCCGCACGGCGTCGGCCAGAGTGCGTTCGGCTCTATGTCCCAGAGCCCCCAGCCACGTTAGATCGGCCGTGGCGGAAAAATCCCCCATAAGCGCGGCCCGTTGCGCCACACTGACGGCTTCGTCGCCGATGCGTTCCAGATCGGATATAAGGCGTATGCCGCTGAGCAGCAGACGCAGGTCGCAGGCCACGGGCTGGGCGCGGGCCAGGATTTGCATGATGGAGTCGTCGAGTTCCACCTCCATGCGATCCAGAGCGGCATCGCCGTCGATGACGGCAGTCGCTTTGTCCCTGTCCTGTTCCATAAGGGCGGCCACCGCGTCATGCGTGGCCTCACGGGTTATGGCCGCCATGGTCAACAGTCGGCCGCGCAGGTCGTCCATAAGTTGTTGGAGGTGGGTTTCCGGTGATGCCATACATAATCTCCTCGTTCCTTCGGCCGGTCGCCGTCGCGGAATAAAACAGCCGGGGCGGACGAAGAATCCGGCGCACGATTGGGGAGGTCCTTCCTCGTGCCGCCGACTGCCGAAGTATGGGTGGTGAGCGGTCAGGGTCTACCCGAAGCGGCCGGTAATGTAGTCTTCGGTCTGCTTCAGGCCGGGGCGCGTGAACAGAATATCGGTGGCGTCGCATTCGATGAGCCGCCCCATATAGAAAAATGCGGTGCGGTCGGAAATGCGGGCTGCCTGCTGCATATTGTGGGTGACGATAATGATCGTGAGCTGATTTTTCAGTTCGTGGATACCTTCCTCGATGCGTTGGGTGGCAATGGGGTCCAGAGCGCTGGCCGGTTCGTCCATGAGCAGCACTTCGGGTTCCACAGCCAGAGCGCGGGCGATGCACAGGCGCTGTTGCTGACCGCCGGACAACCCCAGGGCCGAACTGTGCAGACGATCTTTCACTTCGTCGAAAATGGCGGCGCGGCGCAGGCTTTCTTCCACCTTTTCGGCGATAAAATGTTCGTCGCGTATGCCGTTGACACGCAGACCGTATGCCACATTTTCAAAAATGCTTTTCGGAAAGGGATTGGGACGCTGGAACACCATGCCCACCCGTCGCCGCAGATCCACCACGTCCATGTCCGGACCGTTGATGTCTTCGCCGTCCAGAGTGATGGAACCCGTCGTGCGGGTCTGAGGAATGAGATCGTTCATGCGGTTGAGACAACGCAGAAACGTGCTCTTGCCGCAGCCCGACGGGCCGATGAGCGCGGTGACCGCGTGCTCGGGAAAGTCGAGACTGATATCGTGCAGGGCCTGAGTGGAGCCGTAAAAAAAGTCGACGTGTTCGGCGCGGGCCTTGATTTCCGGTTGCCCGGCGGCAGCGTCCGATACGGTCGGAGGCGGGGTGAGGGGCGCGGTGAAAGCGGCGGTGGCCTGGGTCATAGGATATCTCCCTGTCCGGCGGTGCCGGGCGTGTTATGTTCCGTGGCGGCGCGCGACGCGACGGGGACCAGGGGCAGCGTGAAATGGATGGTTGCCCCGGCGGGCCTGCCGGTGGGGGCTTGGCCGGGCAACAGGGGCGGCGCGTCGTATTCCGCCTCAATGTGCCCGCCCAGGCGTTCCACGATGTGCTTGCAAATGGCCAGCCCCAGTCCCGTGCCTCCCCCTCCCCGGTGTTTTTCCACTTGATGGAATCGTTCAAAAACGCGGGACAGATCGCTTTCGGGGATGCCTGGGCCAAAATCCTGGACGGTCACGCGTACCATGCCTTCCTCCACTTTGCCGCCGATCAGGATGGGGGTGCCCGGCTCGGCATAGCGGCAAGTGTTTTCCAATAGATTGCGGAAGACCTGACTCAAACGTTCGCGATCTCCCCTGACCCGCAGCCCGGCGGGCAAGGCCGCGATCACTCGGGTATTCCGCGCATCCGCCAATCCCCGGCACTCCTCCAGGGCATCCTCCAGGGCATCGTCGGGAGCGCATTCTTCCCCTTCGCTCATGCCCTCGCCGTTTTCCAGGCGGGAAAGGGTGAGCAGATCTTCCACCAGACGTACCATGCGGCTCGCGTGTTTGCGGATGATATTGATGAATTTGCGCCGGGTTTCCGGGGCGTCGTCCACATTAAGCAGGGTATCGGCATAGCCCTGGATGGCGGTCAGGGGGGTACGCAATTCATGCGAGACATTGGCCACCAGATCGCGCTTCACGCGAACCAGGCGGGTCATGTCGCTGACATCGTGCAGCACGATGACCGCGCCCACTTCTCCTCCGTGCGGAGCGGGACCGGCTGCGGGCCTGGCGCCGAGGCGGATAAGTTGTGCGGCCAGGTAGCAATCGCGCCCGCAGTCCAGTGTCAGCGATGCGGAATGCGGACGCGCGTCCGCCATGAGCGCGTCGATGGCTTGCTGGAGTTCGGCCAGGGGCACAACTTCCACGGGCAGACGACCCACGGCGTCGCCCAGTTCGGGAAAAAGGCGGACCAAGGCGGGGTTGACCCGGCGGATGCGACCCCGTTGATCGAGCACCAACACGCCTTCCTCCATGTGATCGAGAATGGAGGCCAGTTCGGTTTTTTGCGCTTCAATGGTGCGGATGTGGTTTTCCACCCGGTCGGCCATGTCGCTGACAGCCACGCTCAGGG
>ERZ894232.638-NODE-638-length-44297-cov-13.270309_pt1 | contig 44297 bp, 36 predicted proteins | sample MGYA00380296_ERZ894232 | MGnify/ENA primary metagenome ERZ894232 (study PRJEB32331, sample SAMN06328433) | human gut metagenome | biome: human gut microbiome; feature: stool | host: Homo sapiens | collected 2014-08-14 ...
CACGTATATGGTGCGCATCGAGGGCCTGCGCAAATCCTTTGGCGATCTCGAGGTCCTGCGCGACGTCAACCTGGACGTCGCACCCGGCGAGGTCGTGACCATCATCGGCGCGTCGGGCTCGGGCAAGTCGACCTTGCTGCGCTGCATCAACCTGCTCGAGACCCCCGATGCGGGCCACGTGTGGTTCCAGGGCAGCGACCTCACGGCCGACCATGTGGACGTCAACCGCCTGCGCGAGGACATCGGTATGGTCTTTCAGGGCTTCAACCTGTTCAACAACATGGACGTGCTGGCCAACTGCACGCTCGCGCCGGTGACCCGCAAAAAGATGTCGAAGGCCGAGGCCGAAGAGGTGGCGCTTGGGCACCTGCGGTCGGTGGGTCTGGAGGGCTTTGCGCACGCGGCGCCCTCCACGCTCTCGGGCGGCCAAAAGCAGCGCGTCGCCATCGCCCGCGCCCTGTGCATGGCGCCGAAGATCATGCTGTTCGACGAGCCCACGAGTGCGCTCGACCCGCAGATCGTCGGCGAGGTGCTCGAGGTCATGCGCGGCTTGGCGCGCGACGGCATGACGATGGTCGTGGTGACGCACGAGATGGAGTTCGCGCGCACGGTCTCCGACCGCGTGGTCTTTATGGATCGCGGCGTCATTGCCGAGCAGGGGGATCCCGAGCGGATCTTCACGGCTCCGGAGCATCCGCGCACGCGCGAGTTCCTATCCAGATATCTTCGGGATTAAGCCCGTAATATGCATGCAGCCCTGTTTCTTATGCACGTGAGAAACAGGGCTGTAATATTCGATATTCTTTATGCTCCCGTGAGGCACTTTACGCTACTATAGCGACAACGCGAACGACCGTTCATGGATTCATAGCGACCGTCCGTGGGAATCTGATTGCGATTTGACTGGTATGGAGAGGTTGTAGTCCACATGGCACACGCTCTGGTGACATATGAGGGTATGGCGAAGATCGCCAGCATGCCCCGCCAGAATGCCATCGACGCAGCCGGCCGACGCCAGCGCGCAATCTCCCGACGACGATAACTCGTTGTCTCTGTTCGCATGAAGGCCCAGGGCCTTCAGCAGAGTCCAACTGATATCGTCGAGGGAACGTCCGCCGCGCAGGCGGATTTTTCTTACGCATGCACTGTGCGCGACTCGCCGTGCATGCGCCGCAGGCACATCCCGGGGCACCGGTATATCAGTTGGGCTCGCCCGCTCACAGGCCAGCATATGGCATCTTGGAAAGGACGAACCCATGAACGCATCTGCAACCCCCGCATCCGCAACCGCCAAAGAGAAGGTCGTGCTGGCGTATTCCGGCGGCCTCGATACCTCCGTGTGCATCAAGTGGCTCCAAAACGAGATGGACCTCGACGTGATCGCCATGCTCGGCAACGTGGGTCAGGAGCACGACGGCCTGGAGAAGGTCGCCGCCAAGGCAAAGCAGCTCGGCTGCGTGGCGGTGGAGGTTGTCGACATGACCGACGAGTTCGCGAACACGTACCTCACCTGCGCCATCGCCGCCAACGCCATGTACGAGAACAAGTACCCGCTGCTCTCTGCTCTCTCGCGCCCGCTCATCTCCAAGCATCTGGTCGAGGTGGCCCACAAGTACGGCGCCACGTGCGTCGCCCACGGCTGCACCGGCAAGGGCAACGACCAGGTTCGCTTTGAGACCTCCATCATCGCGCTCGACCCCGAGCTCAAGGTGATCGCGCCGGTGCGCGAGTGGGACCTGGGCATGCGCCCCGACGAGATCGCCTACGCCAAGAAGCACGGCGTCCCGGTGGCCCAGAGCATCGAGAAGCCCTATTCCATCGACGATAACCTGTGGGGCCGCGCCATCGAGGCGGGCGTGCTCGAGGACCCGTGGGCCGAGCCCCCGGCGGACATCTGGACGATGACCGTCGACCCGCTCGACGCCCCGGATACGCCCACCTACGTTGAGATCGGGTTCACCGCCGGCGTGCCCACGAGCCTGAACGGCCAGGACATGCCGCTCGCCGAGCTCGTGGATGCGCTCAACAAAATCGCGGGCGCGAACGGCTTTGGTCGCATCGACATGATCGAGAACCGCTACGTGGGCCTCAAGTCCCGCGAGTGCTACGAGGTCCCGGCGGGCCTGGCGCTCATCCAGGCGCATAAGGCGCTCGAGGACCTCTGTCTTGAGCGCGACGTGCTCCACCACAAGCTCGCGCTCGAGCAGATCTGGGCCGATCAGGTCTACAACGGCCGCTGGTTCAGCCCGCTCAAGGAGGCCCTCGACGCGTTCATGGCCAATACCCAGCAGGTCCTCACGGGCAGCGTGAAGCTCAAGTTCTACAAGGGCGGCTGCGTGGTGGTGGGACGCTCCAGCGCCGCGTCCCTGTACGATGCGGGCCTGGCCACCTACGACAACGACGACTCGTTCGACCAGAAGGCCGCCAAGGGCTTCATCGACATCCAGGGCCTGTCCATCAAGACGTGGGCGACCAAGCGCGCCGAGCTGGCCCAGGTCTCGCAGGACGTGCAGCTCGACGTGCTCGACGGTACGGGCGACGCTGCGTGCGCCGATGCATGCGGGCAGGCGTTCGCCCAGGCCGTGAACTGCTAAGCGACGCGAGGGAAGGGAGCTATTCGATGATCGCCACCACATTCGACACGGCCGTCGCACAGGCCATTCCGTCCTCGCTCAAGGCGTGGACGGCAGGCGCCGGCCCGCGTATGCGCATCGCCGCCCTCTGGAAGCCCGCCGTGCGGGAGGCCGACGACTACTCGCCGGTGTACACGCTCAAGGGGTATCGCGCGGTGCACGGCTCGCGCGTGCGCTCCGCCATGATCGGCGGCCCGGCCGCTGCGGATAAGGGGGATAGGTAGATGGCGCTTTGGGGCGGACGGTTCGAGGGCGGCGTGGAGACGTCGACGCAGGAGTTCGGTGCGTCGCTGCCGGTCGATAAGCACCTGTACAAGCAGGACATCGCGGGGTCGCGCGCACACGCGGCGATGCTCGCCAAGCAGGGGATCATAAGCCAGGACGACTGCGATGCGATCAGTCGGGGCTTGGGGCAGATCGAGGCCGAGATCGATGCGGGCGCGTTCGCCTTCGACATCGATGACGAGGACATCCACATGGCCATCGAGGGCGAGCTGACGCGCCGCATCGGGGAGGCGGGCAAGCGCCTGCACACGGGGCGCTCGCGCAACGACCAGGTGGCAACCGACACGCGCCTGGCCACCAAGGCGCTCGTCAAGCAGCTCATGGAGGCCAATCTGGCGCTGCGGCAGACGCTGGTGCGCGTGGCGCAGGAGCATGCGGACGCGGTCCTGCCCGGCATGACGCACCTGCAGCATGCCCAGCCCGTGCTGCTGGCGCACCATCTGCTCGCGTATTACTGGATGCTCACCCGCGATTTCAAGCGGCTCGACGCGGCGTTCGAGGCCGCCGACGCCTCGCCGTTGGGCGCCGCCGCGCTCGCGGGGACCACGTATCCGCTCGACCGCGTGGCCACGGCGTACGCCCTGGGCTTTACGCGGGTGATTCCCAACTCGCTCGACGCGGTGTCCGACCGCGACTTCCTGCTCGACCTGCACTTTGCCTGTTCCACCATGGCCATGCACCTCTCGCGCCTGGCCGAGGAGATCGTGCTGTGGAGCAGCTCGGAGTTCGGCTACATCACGCTGTCCGACTCGTTCTCGACCGGCTCGTCCATCATGCCGCAAAAGAAGAACCCCGATTTTGCCGAGCTGGTCCGCGGCAAGACGGGCCGCGTGTACGGCAACCTCATGCAGCTGCTGGTGACGTGCAAGGGGCTGCCGCTCGCGTACAACAAGGACCTGCAGGAGGACAAGGAGGGCGCGCTCGACTCCGCGCACACGCTCGTGCAGTGCCTCGAGGTGATGGCGGGCATGGTGGGCACCATGCACGTCAACGCCGACCGCATGCGCGCCGCGTGCCGCGTGGGCCATCTGGCCGCGACGGACGTGGCGGACTACCTGGCAAAGAAGGGCATGCCCTTCCGCGAGGCGCACGCCGTGGTGGGGCATCTGGTGCTCGAGTGCGACAAGCGGGGCTGCCAGCTGGACGAGCTGCCCATCGAGGAGTTCCGCGCGGCGAGCCCCCTGTTCGGCAACGACATCACGGGCGCGCTGGACATCGACGGCATCGTGGCGGCCCGCACCACCGAGGGCGGCACGGCGCCTTCCGCGGTGGCCGAGCAGCTCAAGTTCGTGCGCACGTCGCTGGTGGGGGACGAGGCGCGCGTCGAGGGCCTGGGCCACGTGGTCCCCATGGGCGCGGGGGCGTAGCGGCCGGAGGAGGCGCCCGCGGCGGTGGGCTGCGGGCGCGGCGCGGGCGCGGGTGCGAGTACGAACGCGGACCCGAGCGCGGCCGCGGACCGGGGAGCGGCACGGGTGCGAGTGCGGTCGCAGGCCGGGGCGCGGCTCCTGTCGGATACTGCTGTGCGCTCGGGTGCGCTATCGACTGCTGGCCCGGACCCGAGCGCTGCCGCGGGCGAAGCGCGGTCGCAGGCCGGGGCGCGCCTGAGCCCAGTCGCGTCACCGAGAGTTAACTCTCGGTGATGATTTCCCGTAGAAACTCGAATCGAAGCGCTCCAAAGTGCACTTTGGCGGAGCAGGACGCTTGGCGAACGTGCGCATGGGGTAAGATGGCCCCAGCGCTGGTGCAATGTCGCGGTCTCGCTGGCGGCTCGTCGCACCGTGCGCCATCGTCGATTCCTGTTGAAAGGGGACGCAATGCCCGCTATCGAGCAGACGTTTATCATGATCAAGCCCGACGCCGTGCGCGACCGCAAGACCGGCCAGATCATCGACCGCATCGAGCGCTCCGGCCTCACCATCGAGAAGATGGAGAAGTGCGTGCTCGATGAGGAAACCGTCAAGGTTCACTACGCCCACCTGGCCGACAAGCCGTTTTTCCCCAGCTTGGTCGCGTTCATGACGAGCGGGCCCGTGGTCAAGATGGTCGTTTCCGGCCTTTCCGCGGTTTCCAAGATGCGCATGCTCATGGGCGCCACCAACCCGCTCGACGCCGCGCCCGGCACCATTCGCGGCGACTTCGCCGTCGACGTGAACGCCAACGTCATCCACGGTTCCGATTCTCTCGAGAACGCCGCCATCGAGATCGAGCGCTTCTTCGGCTAAACGTTCTTTGGCGGAGTCGGGCTACGCGTCGATTCAATCTACGCCGAATCGAGCTGCTACGAGACGACCTGCGTCGAATCGACCTCACTGCTGAATCGATCTATGCCGATTGATCTCTCTGCAGGGTCGGCTTAGTCGCCGAACCCGGCTTTTCGATGAGTTTGTTTAATCGCCAACCCGACTCATTCGATTTGACTTATGTATAGCGTCGATCGATCCGTTGAATTTAGGTATCTGTCGACTCGACCCACTCGTTGAATCGCTCCTTTCGAAGACGATTGGAGCGATTCAACGTTTTTATAGAGAGAGCGGTTCATGCGGAGAGGATAGGGGGCGAGCGCCTTCCTCACAGCCTTTCGCATTGACTCCCTTGGGGTCGATCCAGCTCGCCTCGGCTATGGGCATGTGCATGGGCGCGTGCGTGCGACCGGGATTCGCAAACATCGCGCTCATCGGCATGTTCTTCGCGATGGGCATGGCCGCGGTGTGCGTGTACTCCGGTGTCCATTGGACGCGATACGAGAGCCTTCCTGCGCGCAAGTGAACCACGGGCATGACTTTCCGCAGCCTCCTGCGCGCCTTTAACCTGCGACTCTTCACGTTTTTAACCTGCGGCTCCTCGCGCTTTTCACCGTAGGGTGGAATCGCCTTCCGTTTCTCGTTATCCGCGTTTTCATCGCAGGGCCGAATCGCCCCCGTTTCTCGGACTTGGAAAGAGAAGTCCGGGAGGCGGGGGCTTTGGTGTGGCGCGGGCGGCCTTGGGTTCGCTACACTGGGTGCGTTGGAAATACGGATGAGGAGGTCCCTGTGGCGGAGCAGAGCGTGTGCGAAATGACGGTTGAGGAGCGCGACCTTGCCCTGGGCGAGCTGCTGAACAGCGAGCTCATCTGCGCCTTGGGTTGCACGGAGCCGATTGCGCTGGCGTATGCGGCGGCGTTGGCGCGCCTGGTGCTCGGTTGCGAACCCGAGCAGCTCGCTGTGGGGTGCTCGGGCAATATCATCAAGAACGTCAAGAGCGTCACGGTGCCCAATTCCGGCGGCATGCGCGGCGTCGAGGCGGCGGCGGTGTTGGGCGTCGTGGGCGGCAACGCCGCGGCGGCGTTGGAGACGCTCGAGGGCGTGACCGATGCGGACATCGCCCACACGCGCGAGCTGCTGGGGCGCGAGGGCTATGTTTCCGTGTCGCTCGTCGAGGGCGTTCCCAACCTCTATATCGAGGTGCGCGCCGAGGCGCTGGGCCATGTGGCCGAGGTCGCGATCTCGGAGCATCACACGAACGTGGTGCGCTGCACGCGCGACGGCGTACCCGCCAATCAGCTGTGCCCCGCCGCCCGTGCCGGGGCCGACGTGGAAGACGCCTGCTCGGGCACATGCGCCCTCATGAGCGCGGTCACGGCTCAGGAGGCCGCGCGGGAGGAGGGTGCCGACGCTGCCCAGGCGGCTCCGGTCCCCGGGCTCTCGCTCGACATGATCCTCGACTACATCGAGGACGGCGACGTCTCGCACGCGCGCGCCTCGCTCGAGCGCCAGTTGGAGCTTAACGCCGCCATTTCGGCGGAGGGCCTGGAGAACGCCTGGGGAGCCGAGGTGGGCCGCACGCTGTTGGCGACGCGCGGCGACGACATCGCCTGCCGCGCCCGCGCCCGTGCGGCGGCCGGCTCCGACGCTCGCATGAGTGGCTGCGCCCTTCCCGTGGCGATCGTGTGCGGGTCGGGCAACCAGGGCATCACCTGCGCGCTGCCGGTGCTCACCTACGCCGAGGAGCTTGGGGTGGAGGGCGAGCGCCTCACCCGCGCCCTGGCCCTCGCCGACCTCGTCGCCATCCACACCAAGAGCTACATCGGCGCGCTTTCCGCGTTTTGCGGCGTGGTGTGCGCCGCGTGCGGTGCGGGCGCGGCGATCTGCTGGATGCGCGGCGGTACGCGCGAGCAGATCGGTGCCACGGTGGTGAACACGCTGGGCAACGTGGGCGGCATCGTGTGCGACGGCGCCAAGGCGAGCTGCGCGGCCAAGATCTCCGCGGCGGTCGACGCCGCCATCTTGGGGTGCGACATGGCGCTCGCCGGCCGCGGGTTCCGCGCGGGTGAGGGCATCGTGCAGGACACGGTGGAGGAGACCATCGTCAGCATGGGTTACGTGGGCCGCGTGGGCATGAAGGACACCGACGTCGAGATCCTCAAGATCATGACGGGCGAGACGCGGCTGTAAGGCATGGCGCGGCTGTAGGACAAGGCGCAGCCGTAAGGCGAGGCGCGGCTGTGGGCCGCGGCGGGAGGGCGTGCACGTAAGGCGCCCTCCTGCCCGTGCGGTGTTCTTGCGGCTTGCGTGCTAGGTTTGCGTGCTACCGGTCGCCGCTCTCGCGGTTCACGTCGAACCGCTCCGCGATCTCGTCGAAGTTCTTGGCAAAGTCGGCCATGCTGCCGTTCCAGAGCGCATGCGGCTGCGTGCCGTTGCCCACATAGGCCGTCTGCAGGCCGATGGCGGGGGAGGGGAAGTCGCGCTTGGGGTCGTTGCCCACCATGAGGGTCTCTTCGGGGGAGAGGCCGAGTTTTTCGAGCGCCTCGAGGTAGTAGCCGGCGCACGGCTTGCAGCGCGTGGAGTTCTCCCACGTGGTCACCAGCTCAAAGGGCATGTCGAGCATGTCGCCCCAGCCCATACGGCACTCGATGCACGTGCGCGAGAAGCTCGGGTTGGTGAGCAACGCGATGCGCAGGCCGCGGTTCAGTACTGCCTCGACGGCCTCGTGCGCCCCTTCGCGCGGGCGCGCGGAGATGAGGCGGTCGTTCTTCTTGGGCAGGATCTCGCGCTCGTAAAACTCGATCATGTCGAGGACGGCGGGTTCGAGCAGGGGGACTCCGCTGCGGCGCTCAAGCTCATCGGCGAAGAACTGGCGGTTGGTCCGCATGTCGCCCTCGGCGCGCTCGCCGTTGTTGAGCTCGAGCATGGCGCCGCCCATCGAGGTGAACATCGACACGGCGCTCTTGCGCGCCGCCTGCGCGAGGAGGTTCGCCTCGTCGAGCGCAAAAACGCCGATGAACGCGTTCAAATTGATGCTGAGCAGCGTGTCGTCCATGTCGAAGACAACCGCCTTGAGCTCCGCCATGGGCGACTCCCTTTCCTATGCGATGGCCATATTTACCAATTATGCCCAAAAACAGAGATGCTCAGCCCCAGACCTGCCGTTTTCTGTCCCATCACCTCCGGAGCCCACCTCAAATTAGGGACAGTCCCCAATCTGAGGTAAGGTGGTCCCCAATCTGAGGTGCGCCTGGGCGGTCCAACTTTTCGTCCGCAGTCCCCAGCCTCAGCCCACCTCAAATTAGGGACTGTCCCTAATTTGAGGTGCGGTGGGGGCGCGTGGCGTTCTTCCGCTCACCGGAAAATAGGTACCGTTCGCTGGTTTGAGATTATCTGGCGATAAAAATTAAATCGATACAATTATCTGCGGATTCAGCAGGATAAACCGTATTACCACCTGAATATGGCAGGTAAAACGCCGACCTTCATCTCTAATTGAATCGATATAATTCCAACCATCAGATGCACACAAAGGTCGCGGGGCCGCAAGGCCGGCAAGTTGAGAAGGAGCGTGCGGGCGTATGAAGTGGGGAATCTCGCTGTATCCCGAGCATTCGACGGTTGAGCAGGACTGCGCGTACATCGAGCGCGCGGCGGCGCACGGCTTTGCCCGCATCTTCTCGTGCCTGCTGTCCGTGGAAGGGCACCCGGAGCAGGTCAAGCACGAGTCCGCCGAGCTCACGGCATGCGCGCACGCCAACGGCATGGAGGTCGTGTTCGACGTCGCCCCCAACGTCTTTGCCAAGCTCGGCATCTCCTACGACGACCTCTCCTTCTTCCACGAGATCGGCGCCGACGGCATCCGCTTGGACGAGCCGTTCCAGCCCAGCCAGGTGGCGGATATGACCCGCAACCCCTACGGCCTCATGATCGAGCTCAACGCGAGCTGCGCCGACGGCATCCTGCCCGCCACGCTCGTGCACGATCCCGACCGCGCCCACCTCATCTCGTGCCACAACTTCTACCCGCAGCGCTTCAGCGGCCTTGACACCGCCTTCTTCGAGCGCGAGAGCGCCGCGGTGCGCGAGCTGGGCGTCAACTTGGCCGCGTTCATCGGCCTGCCCCGCGCCGACGCGTTCGGCCCTTGGCCGCTCAACGAGGGCCTCGTCACGCTCGAGTGCCATCGCGACCTGCCGCTCGACTTCCAGGCGCGCCACCTCTCGGCGATGGGCCTCGTTGACGACATCATCATCTCCAACTGCTTCGCCACCGAGGAGGAGCTCGCCTCCATCGAGCGCATCGACCGCTCCAAGGTCCAGCTCCGCCCCGTGCTCGATGCCGGTATCACCGAGAACGAGCGCACGGTCGCGTCGTACGCCAAGCACAAGGTGCGCGGCGACGTGAGCCCGTACCTGCTGCGCAGCACCTGGTCGCGCGTCGAGTTCGCGAACCTGGACATCCCGGCGCGCCCCGTGGGCCGCGGCCTGGTGCGCGGCGACGTCGTGGTGGTGAACAACGAGAGTCCGCGCTATAAGGGCGAGCTGCAGCTGGTGCTTAAGGACATGCCCGACGACGGCATGCGCAACGTGATCGGCACGCTGCCCGCGCATGAGCAGATGCTGCTCGACTACCTGGATTCCTGGTCGCGCTTCGACATCTTGCTCTAAGCGCGCCGCGCCGCCATGCGCCCCTGGCACCCCGCTACGCCCGGGTGCCCTCGCCGTGGCGCAGCGCCTCCGCCGCGCCCGGCTCAAACCCGTGGGCGGACGGCGCATTTCAGGCGTTCGGGCTTTCGACTTCTTTTGGCTTTTGACGTGGACATGCGACGTTTCACTGTTGAGGAACAGGAGAGACCCACAATGGCAAACGGCATCAAGATCGCGACCATCGGCGGCGGCTCGAGCTACACGCCCGAGCTCGTCGAGGGCTTCATCAAGCGCTACGACAACCTCCCCGTGGACGAGCTGTGGCTCGTCGACATCCCCGAGGGCGAGGAGAAGCTCCAGACCGTGGGCGCCCTCGCGCAGCGCATGGTCAAGCACGCCGGCCTGCCCACCAAGGTGATCCTCACCACCGACCGCCGCGCCGCCCTCGACGGCGCCGACTTCGTGACCTCCCAGGTCCGCATCGGCCGCCTGCCCGCCCGCGTGCTCGACGAGCGCATCCCGCTGTCCCACGGCATGCTCGGCCAGGAGACCAACGGTGCCGGCGGCATGTTCAAGGCCTTCCGCACCATCCCGGTGATCCTCGACTTCGTGCGCGAGGTCCAGGAGCTCTGCCCCCAGGCATGGATGGTCAATTTCTCCAACCCCTCGGGCATGATCGAGGAGGCCATCCTCAACTACACGAATTTCGATCGGGCCATCGGCCTGTGCAACGTGCCCATCAACATGCACGCCGGCATCGCCCGCGTGCTCGGCGTCGACGAGGGCCGCCTGGAGCTCCAGCTCCAGGGCGTGAACCACTTCGTGTTCGCCACCGACGTGTTCGTGGACGGCGTGTCCGTCATCGACGAGGCGGTCGAGAAGTACGCCCACGTCTCCGAGGACGAGGCGCTCGCCATGAAGAACTTCATGTCGATCCCGTTCTCGCCGGCGTTCATCCGCGGCATCCACGCGATCCCGTGCCCGTACCACAACTACTATTTCCACACCGATGAGATGCTCGCCGAGGAGCTTGAACAGTTCGAGCAGGGCAACGTGCGCGGCGAGGTCGTGTCCAGGCTCGAGGAGGAGCTCTTCGAGATCTACCGCGACGAGAAGCTCGACGTCAAGCCCAAGCAGCTCGAGCAGCGCGGCGGCGCCCGCTACAGCGACGCGGCCTGCAACCTCATCGAGTCCATCCACACCAACCGCGGCGACATCCAGTACGTCGACGTGCGCAACAACGGCTGCATCGAGGGCCTGCCCAGCGGCAGCGCCGTCGAGGTGGCCTGCCGCATCACCGCAAACGGCCCGCAGCCCATCGCCACGGGCGAGCTCAAGCCCCGTATCGCCGGCTACGTCCAGATGATGAAGGGCTTTGAGCGCATGGTCGTGGAGGCCGCCATCACCGGCGACCGCGACCTGGCGGTGGCCGCGCTCGAGATGAACCCGCTGTGCCCCTCCGATGCGCTCGCCAACGTCGTGGTCGACGAGCTCATGGAGGCCCACAAGGCGTACCTGCCGCAGTTCGCGTAGGCGAGCGATGCTACCGGCTGGCGAGTCGCGCCAGCTTTGGTCTGGGTATTCTTTGCCCCACGGCGTATCATCAAGGTGGGGTGATGAGAATATCGCGACGGCCACCCCGGCGGTCGCGAAATGTCGTTCCCGCATGGTGCGGGGAGAAGGAAAGGAGGAGAGCTCATGGTCAACATTCTGCTTTGCTGCTCTGCAGGAATGTCCACGAGTCTGATGGTCTCCAAGATGCAAGCGAGCGCTGCCGAGCGCGGCATCGAGGCCACCATCTGGGCCGTGCCCGAGGCCGAGGCTCAGGCGAACGCCGACAAGGCGGACGTCATCCTGCTCGGTCCGCAGGTGCGTTTCCTGCTGGACAAGATCAAGTCCGTCGCCGGCGATACGCCGGTCGAGGTCATCGACATGATGGCGTACGGCATGATGGATGGCGCCAAGGTCCTGGACCAGGGCCTCAAGCTCATCGGTCACGAGTAGGTGCCCCGCGCGTTTGCGCGTCGCACGTGCGCACGGTTCGTACGCGTGAATCTATTCATTCATCACCCCGATTTTTCTAAGGAGAGATGACATGGCATCACCCATGGACGGTTTCATGCACTGGATGGAGACCAAGTTCATGCCGATCGCGCAGAAGATCGGCAACCAGCGCCACCTCGTCGCGATCCGCGACGGCTTCATCTCCATCATGCCGGTTACCATGGCCGGTTCCGTCGCCGTTCTTCTGAACGTCTTCTTCCGCGACCTGCCCAACACCTGGTGGGGTGCGGGCAACGCCTTCACAACGGCGTGCACGCAGCTCATCAACGTCAACGTGAACGTCTACAACGGCACCATCTCCATCTTGGCGCTCTGCTTCGCGTTCGCCCTCGGTTATCACCTGTGCAAGGCCTATGACGTGTCGCCCATCTCCGGCGGCGCCGTCTCCCTCGCGGCCGTCGTGGCCACGATGAACTTCGCGCCCGAGTTCGCCCTCTCGCTGCCCGACGTCAGCCCTGACGCGGTCAAGGCGCTCGAGGCGGCAGGCGTGACGGGCCTCTCCGTCGCCGACGGCGCAGTCAGCATGAGCGTCACGGCCCCGAGCATGATCTCCACCGCGCTCACCAGCGCCACCGGCCTGTTCACCGCGCTCATCTTCGGCCTCGTCTGCTCGATGATCTACATCAAGCTCATCCAGGCCAAGCTCACCATCAAGCTCCCGGACTCCGTCCCGCCCGCGGTCAACAGCGCCTTCGTGGCCATGATCCCCGGCGTCGTCGCCATCTTCGCCTCCGGCGCCATCACCCAGATCTGCGTCGTCGCCACCGGGGCCTACCCCAACGACCTCATCTCCGAGTTCATCCAGCGCCCGCTGCTCGGCATGAGCTCCGGCTTCTTCACGGTCCTGCTCGTCGAGTTCCTGGCCCAGCTCTTCTGGTTCTTCGGCATCCACGGCATGAACGTCCTCGCCCCCATCACCGAGGGCATCTACACCCCGGCCCTGCTCGAGAACCTCTCCGTGTGGGAGGCCACGCACGACCTGTCCCAGCTTCCCTACATGTGGACGCGCGGCTCCTTCGATGCTTACACCATGATGGGCGGCTCCGGCCTCACCCTCGGCCTGATCATCGCCATCCTCTTCTTCTCCAAGCGTGAGGATTCCAAGACCATCGCTAAGCTGGCCGCCCCCATGGGCGTGTTCAACATCAACGAGCCCATCATCTTTGGCATGCCCATCGTGCTGAACCCGCTGTACTTCATCCCCTGGCTGCTCGTCCCGGTGGTCACCGCCGCCATCGCGCTCGGCTTCACCTATGCGGGCATCATCCCGCCGGTCTACATCCAGGTGCCCTGGATCATGCCCGTCGGCCTGTACGCCTTCTTCGCCACCGGCGGCAATATCATGGCCGCCCTGGTCGCCCTGCTCAACCTCGGCGTCTCCTTCATCATCTGGCTCCCGTTCGTCATCCTGGCGAATAAGGAGCAGGAGAAGGCCGAGGCCGCTGAGGCCAAGTAAGGCCCCCGCGCGCCTACGCGCTCGACTGAATCGCGCGGCCCTCGTGCTCGCACGGGCCCGTCCGGGCCGCGCCCACTCGGCCGCCGGTAGTCCCAGACTCACCGGCGGCCCTTTTACTAAGGAAGGTTTGTCACTCATGGGATTTCGATCGCCTTGGGCCGTGTTCATGCTGGGCGTGGGCTTCTTCTTCATCGTGATGTCGAACTTCGGCGCCGCCGAGGGTTCACCGAGGAGCATCGGCCTGCTCGTGGGCGGTCTGGTGATCGTCGTGGTGAGCGGCATTTACCTGTTCGTGAAGAGAAAGAGGTAAGACGATGGACGTCAAGTTCCCGGAAGGGTTCTACTTCGGCAGCGCCACGAGCGCGACCCAGGCGGAGGGCGCCCATACCGCCGATCACAAGGCCCCGGATATCTGGGACCTCTGGTTCGAGGAGGAGCCCTACAAGTTCCACGGCGGCGTCGGTCCCGCCGACACGTCGACGTTCTTCGAGCATTGGCGCGAGGATATCGAGTTGCTGCACGAGACGGGGCAGAACTCCTTCCGCACCTCGATCAGCTGGTCGCGCCTGCTGCCCGACCCGGAGGGCGACCCCAACCCCGAGGCCGTCGAGTTCTACCGCAACGTGTTCGGCACGCTGCGCGACGAGGGCGTCGAGCCCTTCGTGAACCTGTTCCACTTTGACATGCCGGTCGCGTGCCAGGAGCGCGGCGGCTGGGAAAGCCGCGAGGTCGTCGACCTCTACGAGCGCTATGCCCGCATTGCGTTCGAGCTGTTCGGCGACGTCGTCAAGCGCTGGTACACGTTCAACGAGCCCATCGTGCACGTGGAGTGCGGCTATCTGCAGCAGTACCACTACCCCTGCAAGGTCGACCCTAAGGCCGCGGTACAGGTTGCCTACCACACGGCGCTCGCCAGCGCGCTGGCTGTCCGTGCCTGCCATGAGGTCCTGCCCGACGCCAAGATCGGCATCGTGCTCAACCTCACGCCCGCCTATCCGCGTTCCGACAATCCCGCCGACGTCCGCGCCGCCCACATCGCCGAGCTCTTCGCCAACAAGAGTTTCCTCGACCCGAGCGTGAAGGGCACTTACGACCCCGAGCTGGTCGAGCTCATCAAGAAGCACGACCTCATGCCGGTCGTCGACAAGGCCGACCTCGCCGTCATCCGCGACAACACGGTGGATTACCTGGGCGTCAACTTCTACCAGCCCTTGCGCGTCTGCGCCCGTGCGAGCCTGCCCAACCCCGAGGCGCCCTTCATGCCCACGTACTATTACGACGTGTACGCCATGCCGGGCCGTCGCATGAACCCGCACCGCGGTTGGGAGATCTACCCCCACGCGCTGTACGACATCGCCATCAACCTGCGCGACAACTACGGCAACATCGAGTGGATCGTGTCTGAGAACGGCATGGGCGTTGAGGGCGAGGAGAAGTTCCGCGGACCCGATGGCACCATCCAGGACGACTACCGCATCGACTTCATCAAAGAGCACCTGACCGAGCTCGCCCACGGCATCGATGAGGGCTCCAACTGCATCGGGTATCATCTCTGGACGTTCATCGATTGCTGGAGCTGGCTGAACGCCTACAAGAACCGCTACGGCCTGGTCGAGCTCGACCTCGAGACACAGGAGCGTCGCGTCAAGAAGAGCGGCCGCTGGTATAAGCAGCTCGCCGAGGCGCACGGCTTCTAGGAAGGCTGATGGGGCGTCGCGCGTGCGCGGGCAACGGCGGCGCCCCCTGAGGAGGGGTAATGAAAGTACAGGTCAAGATGGGTATTGGCGCCGACGAGCTCTTTGAGAGCATCGTCACCTCGGTGCGCTACGACGCCGAGCAGGCGCGCGGCAAGAAGGTCCCCGCCAAGAAGATCAAGGCCGGGTTCACCTACCAAAAGACCCTCGCCGCCAAGGTCGGCGGCGCGCAGCACGTGACCACCAAGATCACCGAGTTCGAGCCGCCGCGCCTGTACGCCGCCTCGATCACGTCCTCGCGCGGCGTCAACACCGTGCGCTACGAGATCTCCCCTCTCGAGGGCGGGGAGGGGATCAGCGTGGTCTACGAGGAGGGCTACGCGGGCGACAAGGCCCTCAACGACCTGAACGGCAAGCTCATGGGCGCGCTGTACAGCCCCTTTGCCAAGCGCAAGATCAAGAACCGCCTGCGCGATATGGAAACCTACATCAAGCAACATGGGGCGTCCTCCCTGGATGACGAGGCCGAGGCCGGCCTCGCGGAGGAGTCCGAGGATGCGGCAGCCGATGCCGCGGAGAGCGAGGAGTAACATGGACGACATGAACAAGATCGAGATGGCGTGCTTTGAGATCATCGCCAACGTGGGCTCTGCCCGCAGCTGCTTCATCGAGGCCATCGACCTGGCCGGCGAGGGCAAGATCGAGGAGGCCGAGGCCCGTGTCGCCGAGGGCGAGCAGTTCTTCCTGACCGGTCACGCCAAGCACGGCGAGATGATCGCCCAGGAGGCCGGCGGCGAGCACATCGACCCGAGCATCATCCTCATCCACGCCGAGGACCAGCTCATGAGCGCCGAGACCTTTAAGATCCTGGCCGGCAAGTTCATCGATCTTGCCAAGAAGAACGCCTAGGTAAACGGTCGTTCCTTAAAGGCCCAGTTCGTTCGAGACGGGCCATCGCGTGCCCCGCAGTCGCATGGCGGCTGTGGGGCTTTTTTCTTGCCTGCCGTTGGCCCTGGCTGCTCGCACGGTTCCCGCGCTGATCGCCTCGGTCGTTTTACGCGTTGGCCCGATGACCCCTGTTCCGGCCGCCAGGGTCCTTCTTCATCGTGGGACGGCCCGCCGGACCATGCGGGCGGGCCGGAGCGAATGGCGTATCGATGTCGAACGCCGGGATCTAGCAGCCCTTGAGCCCGATGATCGAGGGCAGCCAGGCGATGTCCTCGTCGGTGTAGGTCGTCTTGCCGGAGCCCAGGCGCCCCTCCTCGATCATGGAGAGGATCTCGCGCGCGGCGCGCGAGCCGATCTCGATCGACGGCGGGCACACGGTGGTGATGCTCGGGTGGAAGTACGTCTTGGTGTCCAGATAGTCGTAGCAGGCAAACGAGATGTCCTCGCCGATGCGCAGCCCCAGCTCGTTGAGCGCCTGCTGCGCGCCCTGGCTGCGCCCGTAGTTGAGGACGAACACGCAGTCCATGCCGTCCTCGTTCACGAGCGCCATCATGTCGCGGTACCCGCACTCGCGCTCGTAGCCGCCAATGCGCACCACGGCGTTCTTGCGCGGCAGCCCCGCCTCGTCGAACGCCTCGAGCACGCCGGCCAGGCGCTCGCGCGAGACGTACTCGTCCTGCGACGCGGCCAGGATGCCGATGCGCTCGTGGCCCGCCTCGATCATGCGCCGGGTCACCTCGCGGCAGCTCGCGCGGTTGGCGGCGAGCATGTTGTCCACGCACGAATAAGGCAGGGGGTTCGAGATGGAGAGCGTCGGGATGCCGCTTTGCTCGAGGAGCCTGCGCGCGCGGTCGTCCTCGATGGCTTCGAAGAGGATGAGCCCGTCCACGCGGCGGTCGATGAGGTTCTCGAGCTTGCGCACGAACACCTCGCGGTCCTCGCGAAAGCCGGAGAGGATGATGTTGTAGTCGTTGAGCTCCATCTCGCGTTCCACCTGCGCCACCACGCTCACGGCAAAATGGTTGAGCATGTTGTTGATGAGCAGGCCGATGGACATGCTCTGCTTGGAGCGCAGGCTGCGTGCCAGGTAGTTGCTGCGGTAGCCGAGCTCTTTGATGGCCGCCTCGACGCGGATTCGGTTGCTCGCCTTGAGCTGATGCCCGTTGAGGTAGCGCGAGACCGTTCCCGCCGAGACGCCGGCACGTTTGGCGACTTCTTGGATGGTGGACACGACGACTCCCAGAATTGAATCGATTTATATAAAGCATTCTACGTGAGGGCCCAAGCAGGCGGAATGCCATTCGCGTAAGGTTTGTTGCCGAGTACGAAAAAATCGTACTTCACGCTTGAAAACACAGAAGTTTCCACGTAACCTACTGTTTCGTGAATGCGTATGCTTCACATCAGTATCTGTCGGCCCCCGAGATTGTTCCAAACGGTGCGCGCGCGCTGGCGGCATGTGCCCTCAAGGCTCGCAACCATCTGCAGGTCAGGTAATCGGGGCCCCGTAGTTCGAAAGGGGTCCACCTTTGAGTGAGATTCAGAACTCGTCCATCTTCTCCCTCGACGACGTCGATACCGAGGAGATGAACAACCTCATCGACAACTCCATCACCGATTTCGATGAGGGCGACCTGGTCAACGGCACCGTTGTGAAGATCGAGCGCGACGAGGTCCTCGTCGACATCGGCTTCAAGTCCGAGGGCGTCATCCCCGTCCGTGAGCTGTCCATCCGCAAGGACGCCAACCCCGCCGACCTCGTGGCGCTGGGCGACTCCATCGAGGCGCTCGTGCTCCAGAAGGAGGACAAGGACGGTCGTCTGGTTCTCTCCAAGAAGCGCGCCGAGTACGAGCGTGCCTGGAACCGCATCGAGGAGAAGTTCAACGCCGGCGAGAACGTCGAGGGCGAGGTCATCGAGGTCGTCAAGGGCGGTCTCATCCTCGACATCGGCCTGCGCGGCTTCCTGCCCGCCTCCCTCGTCGACCTGCGCCGCGTGAAGGACCTCACCTCCTACCTCGGCACCCGCATCGAGGCCCGCGTCATCGAGATGGATCGCAACCGCAACAACGTCGTGCTCTCCCGCCGCGTGGTGCTCGAGGAGTCCCGCAAGGCCGAGCGCTCCGAGATCCTCTCCAAGCTCAAGAGCGGCATGCGCCTTAAGGGCACCGTCTCCTCTATCGTGGACTTCGGCGCCTTCGTGGATCTGGGCGGCATCGACGGCCTCATCCACATCTCCGAGCTCTCTTGGAATCACGTCAACCACCCCTCCGAGGTCGTCAAGGTCGGCCAGGAGGTCGAGGTCGAGGTGCTCGACGTCGATCTGAACCGCGAGCGCATCTCCCTCGGTCTCAAGCAGACCACCGAGGATCCGTGGCGCGCGCTCGTCAAGAAGTACCCCGTGGGTGCCATCGTCGAGGGCACCGTCACCAAGCTCGTGCCCTTCGGTGCGTTCGTCGACCTCGGTGACGGTATCGAGGGCCTCGTGCACATCTCCGAGATGGCCAACAAGCACGTGGACCAGCCTGCCCAGGTCACCGCTGTGGGCGCCAAGGTCCAGGTCAAGGTCATGGAGATCGACCTCGACCGTCGTCGCATCTCCCTTTCCATGAAGTCCGCTGCCGAGACCCTCGGCATCGAGATCGAGGTCGCCCCGCTCGAGGGCGAGGAGAAGGCCGAGGACGCCGAGTAGCGCTCGCGTGTGTCGCCTTTGAACCTTAGGTTCGCTTCAAACCCCGATGGGCTTTGCGCCCGTCGGGGTTTTTCTATCGATTGCCGAGAGGGGAGAGCCGTGATGATGGGAAACGAGATGATGGCCGGGCGGAAGGACGACGGCGGGGCGGTGTCCGCGTTGGAGGTGTTCGGATCGGTGGGGCGCACGCGTGGGGCGTCCGCGGGCGAGGGCATTGCACCGCACGGTTCGGGCTTGCCTTCCGATTCTGGTGCGTGCGGGCTGTTCGACCCGTCGCTGGCAGCGCGACCCGTTGTGCTGTTCGACTTCGATGGAACGCTCGCCAACACGCAACCTGCCATCATGCGCGTGGTGAGTGAGGTGCTGGCGCGACGCGACATCTCTCTCACCGAGGCGCAGATGCTGCCGTTGATCGGGCCGCCGCTCGAGGACGGCATTCGTTTGGTCGCGAACGTGAGCGAGGACGAGGCGCTGCGCATCGCCGCGGAGTATCGCGACCTTTTTGCACGGACGGTCACCGCGGCCGACATCCCTTTGTTCCCCGGAACCGCGGCGTTGCTGGACGCCCTCGCGGCGGCGGGCAAGCGCATAGCCGTGGCCACGTCACGTCTCGAGGCCTCAACGGCTGAGCTGGTGCGTGATTTGGGCGTGACGCACTTTGAGGCGGTGTGCGGTCGCGTGCCCGGGGTGCGTCAGACCAAGGCTGAGTCTATCGCCGCCGCCCTCGCGGCGCTCGACGTCCGCCCCGAGGATGCGGTCATGGTGGGCGATCGCATGTATGACGTGTTGGGCGCCGCGGAGCTGGATATTCCCTGCATCGGCATCTACTCGGGTGCCGCTGCACCGGGTGAGCACGAGGAGGCGGGCGCCGCCGTGGTGTGCTCCGACATGTTCGACGTCGCGCGCGTGCTGGGCGTCTAAATGCCGCGAGCCTGTCGTGGATGTCGGGCGTGTGAGTTTCGGGCGTCTAGGCGCCGCGCGCGGTCCCGGACGCGTGGGGCTCTGCGCCATGTTTGAGGTGTATCCGCTTCTTGTAATGGGGCACAATAAGCGGCGTGACTGTTTTTGAGGGAAGGAGGCGCCCATGCGCGCTGATGTGATGGAGAGCGTCGACGCGTACGTCGACGAGGTGTGGGAGGACGTCGTTGCGGATATCTCCGCGCTCGTTTCGCACGCGTCCGTGGCCGATGCGTCGGCTGCCGAGCCCGGTGCGCCGTTCGGGCGTCCCGTGCGCGCCGCGCTGGACTGCGCGCTCGGCATCGCCGAGCGATTGGGCTACCAGACGGGTGACGACGAGGGCTTTGTAGGCTACGCGGATATCGCCGGCGAGCGCGCGGAGCACATCGCTACGATCGCGCACGTGGACGTGGTGCCCGCCGGCCCGGGCTGGGCCACCGACCCGTTTGCCATGGAGCGACGCGAGGGCTGGCTGCTCGGCCGCGGCGTGATCGACGACAAGGGCCCGGCGGTGCTCTCCCTGTATGCGGGCGCGTACCTGCTGCGCCAGGGCATAACGCCCCGTTACACGTTCCGCGCCCTGCTGGGGTGCGACGAGGAGGTGGGCATGTCCGATGTCCATCATTACCTCGAGTCGCATGAGCAGCCCCTGTTCCTGTTCACGCCCGACGCCGAGTTCCCCGTATGCAACGCCGAGAAGGGCTGTTTTGGCGGTACGTTCGCGAGCGCGCCCATCGAGGACGGCGCGATTCGCTCGTGGAGTGGCGCCGAGGCGACCAATGCCATCCCGAGCGAGTCGGTCTGCGTGCTTGGCGTTCCCGCCTCAGAGCTGCCCGCGCCGCGGGCCAACGCCGACCGCGTGACGGTTGAGGCGCTTGAGGACGGCTCCGCGCGGATATTCGCGCAGGGCATCGGCGGTCACGCCTCGCTGCCCGAGGGCACGATCAATGCCATCGCGCTCGTCGTGGGGTATTTGCATGAGGTCGCCGCGGTGAGGCCGGAGCTCTTCGCCGTACAGGAGCGCGCCTTCCTGGACCTGCTCGCCTGCGTGCACGAGGACACGGCAGGCCGCGGTTTGGGCATCGCCTCCGAGAGCGCGGCGTTCGGTCCGCTCACCTGCAACGCCGGTACCATCGAGGTGGCGGACGGCCGCATCCTGCAGACCATCGACGTCCGCTTCCCCGATTCCATCACGGCGGCCGAGATGCGCATGATCTGCAACGCGACTGCCGCCCAATACGGTGCCGAGTTTTGCCAGGGGAGCGTGAAGGAACCGTTCTCCGTCTCGGCGGACAGCCCGTGCGTCCAAGCGCTGCTCAACGTATATCGCCAGGTCACGGGCAGGCCGGCCGAACCGTTCTCGATGGGCGGCGGCACCTACGCGCGCAATTTCGCGAGCGCGGTCTCGTTTGGCCCCGAGGACAATTCGCTGGAGCTTCCGGCGTGGGCGGGCACGATGCACGGTCCCAATGAGGCTGCGAACGAGGCGTTGCTGCGCGATGCGCTCAAGATGTACATTCTGGCGCTGTTGCGCCTGAATGAGCTTGATTTGTAACTCGGGTTCGTTGGACAACACGCTTCGAAGTGCGGACGAGCGCCGCATCGGTGGTGAGGAACGCGGTCAATCCTTCTCGCTCAAAAAGGATCGACCGCGAATGAAAGAGAAGGGGATCGACTATGCCGAGTATTTGGGAGCAGCTGTTCGGCATCGTGGTCATTGCGTTGGCAATGGTGTTCGGTGGATTTTTGTATCGCAGGAATCATGGCGGGACCACGGGCCGTACGAGCGCTTCCCGCCCCGCTTCGCAAAAGGGGTCGAACCCACAGAAGCAGTCGAGCTCTAAGAAGCAATCGGGTGCGAAGAAACAATCGAACGCGAAGAAACATTCACGCAAGAAGCGTTAGGCTTTCATATTGCGCTTTGCCCCCAGTTCGCCTTCATGAAGGTGAGCACGAGCGTGATGTTTGGGCGTCATATGGTAAAACGGGCAGGGTGATAGGGTGTCACTTATTAAAAAGTGTGGGGTTTATCGCGGTCTATGTGAGTAGACGGGCTTTTTAACCAATAAAACCGCAGGTCGCTGTAGTCCAAAATAAGTGGATATATCGCATGGGCCCAGAAAACCCCACACATTTTGTCGAGCGGCGCGTAATGGGGGCACGCAAGGCGTCTTGAGGCGCAGTTAGGATCGAAACATTAGAAGGGAGCGCCCCGGCTTGGTCGTTTGGCGACCAAGCCGGGGCGCTCCCTTCGGGCCGGGGCGATTTTTCATGTGTCGCCGGTTGTTGCCGCTCCCCAGTTCTTAATGCCCTGCGTGGGATGCGCCACATGTCCCGCGCGAAGTACGCCGCATGTCCCTGCGCGGGGTGCGTTATGTGCCCTGCGTCATGTCCCTGCGCGGAGTGCGTCACATATCACGTGTGGAGTGCGCAATATAAGAAATTCCTCGATGCGTTGCGGCTGTTTTGGACCTCATGTTCCGTGTGAACCAGGATTCGCCAGCGAGGGCTAAATGTAAGCCGCGTGTAAGCGCGGGCGCAGCTCGCGGTAATGCTTGGTCAAAGCGCCGTAAGAGTCGGCGGGCGAGAGCGGGCGCGCGGCGAGCGCGCGGTAAGGTGCTAGCCGTACGACGGATGGGGCAAAACCAGACACGCCCCGCGCGGGATGGGAACGCCCGCGCATGCCGTCTGCGCGATGACGCGCCTTATTGCTCTCGAAGGGAGAACCATGTTCGACTATTCCTGCTCTCGCCGCTCCTTCCTCGGTCTCGCCGGCGGCCTTGCCGCCTTCGCGGGCCTTGGCCTTGCCGGTTGCGGCGGCTCCGACGCCCCCGCCGCCGGTTCCGCCGACGCCCCCGCGGGCGTTGTGGGTGAGGTCACCTACGACGGCGCCTCCTCCTTCCAGGCTCTCGTGGAGGCCGCCGCCGAGCAGTTCATGAACGAGAACCCCGACTGCGTTGTGTCCGGCTCCGGCAACGGCTCCGGCGCGGGCCTCACCGCCGTGTCCTCCGGCACCGTGACCATCGGCAACTCCGACGTGTTCGCTGAGACCAAGCTCGATGCCGACGCCGCCGCCAAGCTCGTCGACCATGAGGTCGCCGTGGTGGGCATGGGCCCGATCGTCTCCAAGAACGTCACCGTCGACGACCTGACCCTGGAGCAGCTCAAGGGCATCTTTGGCGGCACGATCACCAACTGGAAGGAGGTCGGCGGCGAGGACGCCGAGATCGTCGTGGTCAACCGCAAGGAGGGCTCCGGCACCCGTGCCACCTTCGAGGCGGCCGTCTTTGGCGACGAGAAGAACACCTACAAGCCCGCCCAGCCCGAACAGGACAAGTCCGGCGACGTCCAGACCCTCATGGGCTCCACCGACAACGCCATCTCCTACATCGACTTCTCCCACTTCGACGACACTAAGTTCACCGCCATCAAGGTGGGCGGCGTGGAGCCCGAGAGCAAGAACGTGCTCGACAACAGCTTCCCCATCTGGGCCACCGAGCACATGTACTGCGCCAAGGACGCCGACGACGCCACCAAGGCCTTCCTCGAGTACATGCTCTCCGACGACGTCCAGAGCTCGCTCGTCGAGGAGCAAGGCTTCATCCCCGTGTCCGAGATGGTCGTCGTCAAGGACGCCGAGGGCAACGTCTCCAACAAGTAATCGCTGATCTGCAATCATCTCGAAAGGTGCGTCATGGCAAAACAGCTGCCCAAGCGCAACCTTGAGAGGGTCGGCCAGGGCGTCACGGGCGCGTGCGTAGCGCTCGTGACGCTCCTTGTGCTTGCGCTCATCGTCATGGTGGCGCAAAAGGGCCTGTCGACCTTCATCAAGGACGGCGTCGACGTCGTGGGGTTCTTTACCGGGACTGACTGGAGCCTGGCCAACGTGGACGAGGCGACCGGCCTGCCACAGACCGGCGCGCTGCCGCTCATCGTCACGTCGTTCGCGGTCACGCTGCTGTCGACCGCCATCGCGCTGCCCATCGCCATCGGCTCCGCCATCTTTGCCGTCGAGATCGCGCCCTCGTTCGGCAAGCGCGTGTTCCAGCCCATGGTCGAACTGCTGGTGGGCATTCCCTCGGTCGTGTTCGGCCTCATCGGCTTTCACGTGGTGGTCGCCGCGTGCAAGGTGCTGTTCGGCACGCAGACGGGCATGGGCATCCTGCCGGGCGCCATCGTGCTCTCCATCATGATCCTGCCCACGGTGACGACCCTTTCCATGGATGCGCTGCGCGCGGTGCCGGACGGATACCGCCAGGGGTCGCTCGCGCTCGGCTACACCCGCTGGCAGACCATCTGGCACGTGGTGCTCAAAAGCGCGCTGCCCTCGCTCATGACCGCGGTCATCCTGGGCATGACGCGCGCCTTTGGCGAGACGCTCGCCGTGCGCATGGTCATCGGCGGCGCCGAGGTCATGCCGGCCTCGCTGCTTTCGCCCGCCTCGACCATCACCACCACCCTCACCACGAGCATGGCCATCTACGCCGACGGCTCGGTGCAAAAGGACGTGCTGTGGTCGCTCGGCCTCATGCTCATGGGCATGTCCCTCATCTTCATCATGATCATCCACTTCATCGGCAAGAAGGGGGCGAAGTCCCATGGCTAAGACCTGCCGAACGTCCCCGGCGCCCGTGGCGGCTCCCGCGACGGGCCTTGCGGTCGACACGGGGCACATCGTCCGCGCGCAGCGCATGGACCGCATCGCCACCGGTGTCCTCACCGCCATCGCGGGTCTCGTCATGCTCATCGTCGTGTCGATGGTGGCCTATATCCTGTACGAGGGCCTCTCCACGTTGCTCACGCCCGGGTTCCTCACGCAGCCCAGCCGCGCGAACGGCGCCGCAGGCGGTGTGGCCTACCAGCTGTTCGACTCGTTCTACCTGCTGGTCATCACCCTGCTCATCTCGGTGCCCGTGAGCCTGGGGGCCGCGGTGTTCCTGACCGAGTACGCCCCCGAGGGCCCCATCACGCACATCGCCAGCACGGCCATCGAGACGCTCTCCTCCCTGCCGTCGATCGTGGTGGGCATGTTCGGCTTCCTGGTGTTTTCCGTCAACTTTGGCTGGAAGTACTCCATCATCTCCGGCGCGGTGGCGCTCACCATGTTCAACATTCCCATCCTGGTGCGCGTGATCCAGCAGGCGCTCGAGGACGTGCCCCAGCACCAGCGCGATGCGTGCCTAGCCATGGGCCTCACGCGCTGGGAGGCCACCGTGCACGTGCTGATCCCCGCGGCCATGCCGGCCATCGTGACGGGCGTGGTGCTCTCCGCGGGCCGCGTGTTCGGCGAGGCGGCCGCCTTGCTGTTCACCTCGGGCATGTCGAGCCCCGTGCGCCTGAACTTCTTCACCCTCAACTTCGCGAGCCCCACGTGCGCCTGGAACATCTTCCGTCCCGGCGAGTCGCTCGCCGTGCACATCTACAAGATCTACGGCGAGGGTGCCCCGGAGGCCCAGCAGATCGTGTGGGGCACCGCCGCGCTGCTGATGATCTGCGTGCTGCTGTTCAACGTGGTCTCCCGCGTGGCGGGCAAGGCCCTGGCGAAAAGGATGACTGCCGAATGAGTGACGTGATTACGGGCGAAGCCGCCGCAGGTAGTGCGGGTGCGTCGACGGCAGCCGCGCCCGACGGTAACGGGCTGGGGACCACTGCGCCTGCAGCGCAACCGATGTCTGGTTCCGCGGGCATAGCCGGGGGCGTATCGGCCGCCGCAGGCACGTCTTCAGCCGCGAGTGAGCTGGGTCGTGTCGCTGCCGCGGTGGCTCCAGCCCCTGAGGTCGTGCTCGAGACGCGCGACGTCAACGTGTTCTACGGTGACAACCATGCGCTGCACAACACCTCGCTGGCGTTCCATAAGGGCGAGATCACCGCGCTCATCGGTCCCTCGGGCTGTGGCAAGTCCACCTTTTTGCGCAGTCTGAACCTCATGAACCGCGAGATCCGCGGCTGCCGCGTGGAGGGCGAGATCCTCTACGGCGGGCGCAACGTCAACACGCGCGAGGAGAACCTCTACGAGCTGCGCCGTTCCATCGGCATGGTGTTCCAGCAGCCCAACCCGTTCCACAAGACCATCTACGAGAACATCGTGTTCGCGCCCAAGCGCCACGGCCTGCGCGGCAAGGACAACCTCGACGCTCTCGTGGAGGAGAGCCTGCGCGGCGCCGCACTGTGGGACGAGGTCAAGGACAAGCTGCATCAAAGCGCGTTCTCGCTCTCGGGCGGCCAGCAGCAGCGCCTGTGCATCGCGCGCACGCTCGCCATGCACCCGGACGTCATCCTGTTCGACGAGCCGTGCTCGGCGCTCGACCCCATCTCCACCCTCGCCATCGAGGAGCTCATGCACTCCGTGGTGCGCGACCGCGCCATCGTGATCGTGACGCACAACATGGAGCAGGCGAGCCGCGTGTCCAATCGCACGGCGTTCTTCTACATGGGTGACATGGTGGAGTACGGCGAGACCGACCAGATCTTCCAGCGCCCGCGCGACAAGCGCCTGAATGACTACTTGACGGGTATGTTCTCGTAGGGCGCACCAATCCCATCGGAGTCCTCCCGGGGCACATCATCCCGTGCTCGAACAGGACTGTCCGAGCATCGGACCTTACGCCCTCCACCCCAGCCGTTAGAGCGCCTGACCCTGCTAAGATGAATGGCTGTGAATACGAGTGCGAGGAGCATGTGCTTATGGCCATTTTGCTGGGTTGCGACAGCGTGCATCTGGAATTTCCCACCAAGCTGATCGCGAAGGACGTCACCCTGGGCGTCAACGAGGGCGACCGCATCGGCATCGTGGGCAAGAACGGCGACGGCAAGTCGAGCCTGTTGTCCGTGCTCGCCGGCGTCCTTGAGCCCGACGCGGGCCGCGTGACGCGCCGCCGCGACGTGGCCGTGGGCGTGCTGGGCCAGCGCGACTCGCTCGACAGCGCCAGCACCGTGCACCGCGCCGTGGTGGGCGACATCCCCGAGTACGAGTGGGCCTCGAGCCCGCGCGTGCGCCAGATCCTGGACGGCTTGATTGCCGACGTGCCGTGGGAGGGCCTGGTGGGCGAGCTCTCCGGCGGTCAGCGCCGCCGCGTGGACCTCGCGCGCCTGCTCATCGGCGATTACGACGTGCTCATGCTCGACGAGCCCACCAACCATCTGGACATGCGCACCATCAACTGGCTCGCCGACCACCTCAAGTCCCGCTGGCAGCGGGGGAGCGGCGGCCTGCTCGTGGTGACGCACGACCGTTGGTTCCTCGACGAGGTGTGCACGTCCATGTGGGAGGTGCACGACGGGTGCGTCGACCCATTCGAGGGCGGCTACTCGGCCTACATCCTACAGCGCGTGGAGCGCGATCGCATGGCGGCCGTCACCGAGGAGCGCCGTCGCAACATGGCGCGCAAGGAGCTCGCATGGCTCTCGCGCGGCGCCCAGGCGCGCAGCACCAAGCCCAAGTTCCGTGTGGAGGCCGCGCGCGAGCTCATCGCCGACGTTCCGCCCGTGCGCAACGAGCTTGAGCTCAAGCGCCTGGCGGTGAGCCGTCTGGGCAAGCAGGTCATCGACGTGATCGACGTGGATGCCGGGTATGCGCGCGGCGCAGGCGCTGCGGGCGGTGTTGCGGACGCCCGCGACGCGGCGCTCAGCTCGGCGGGCGAGGTTTCCGGCGCCGCGGCATCTCCCGACGGCGCGACAGGTGCCGAGCACGCGACGGCCGCCGCCACCGGCGATTCGACATCCGCCGCGTCCTCGGACCGTCCCGTCCTCTCCGACGTGACCTGGCTCATCGGGGCGGGCGACCGCTACGGCCTGCTCGGCGAGAACGGTGCCGGAAAGACCACCTTGCTCAACATCATCCAGGGCAAGCTCAAGCCCCTGCGCGGCCGCGTGAAAATCGGCTCGACCGTGCGCTTTGGCGTGCTCTCCCAGCAGCTCGACGAGCTCAAGCCCGTCGAGGACGACACGATCCGCGAGGTGCTCGCGCGCGGCAAGCGCTACGTGATGGTCGAGGGCAAGGAGACCACGCCCGAAAAGCTCCTCGAGCGCCTGGGCTTTACCCAGCAGCAGATGTGGAGCCGCATCAAGGATCTGTCCGGAGGGCAAAAGCGTCGCCTGTCGCTGCTGCTCACCATCTTGGACGAGCCCAACGTGCTCATTTTGGACGAGCCCGGCAACGACCTGGACACCGACATGCTCGCGCTGGTCGAGGACCTGCTCGACAGCTGGCCGGGCACCCTGATTTTGGTGACGCACGACCGCTTCCTCATGGAGCGCGTGACCGACCAGCAGTGGGCGCTCGTGGGCGGTACGCTGCGGCATGTGCCGGGCGGCGTTGACGAGTACCTGCACCTGGCGGGGCAGCTGAACGCCTCCGGCAACGCGCGTCCGCAGGCGCCTGGGTTCACGGGCGCGGCCGCCGCGTCTACTTCTGTCGCCGGCGCTGCCGGCTCGGGCGCTTCCGGTGAGGCCGCCAAGGGCTCTGGGGTTTCGGGCTCTCCCACGGCGCCCTCGCTTTCCAATGCCGAGCGCCAGCGCCTCAAAAAGGAGGTCGCTTCGCTCGACCGCAAGATGGAGACGCGCCACGCCAAGATCGACGAGCTCAAGGCCGCCCTGTTCAACATCGACCCCACGGACTTCGCGGCGCTGATCGCGCAGCAGGAGGCCATCGCCGCCGCCCAGGAGGAGCTGGAAGAGCTCGAGATGGCCTGGCTCGAGGCCAGCGAGCAACTCGAGGGGTAGACCCGCATCGAGCCCGGAGGGGCCTTGAGCCCAGGGGAAGCGCCGCCGCGAGGACGCCGGTCCGCTCGACGCGCATGACCTCATCGCGGGCAGCGCCGGAGCGTGGCACCGCGCCCCGTAGGTGCGGCTCGCGCGACGCCTGCGCGAGCCGCCTTGCTGGTGCCGCCGAAGGCTATCATGCTGTGCATGCATGATTGTTGATCGCCGCCGTTTGGAAGGCGGCGTCGCCGGTTGATGGGAGAGGCAATGGCACGGGAGCTCTATCTGGTTCGTCACGGCAAGACGATGTTCAACGAAAAGCGCGTGATCCAGGGCTGGTGCGATGCGCCCTTAACCCGGGAAGGGGAGGAGCAGGCGGAGCGCATCGGGCGCTACTTCGCGCGCGAGGGCATCTCGTTTGACCATGCGTACACCTCCACGCTCACGCGCACGCAGCAGACCATCGAGCGCATCGTCGACATGCCCTATGAGCGCGTGCAAGATCTGCGGGAATGGGGCTTTGGCGCCTTTGAGGGAGAGCGCGTGAGCCTGATGTCGGCGTTTCCCTGGGGCGATTTTTACGTGCCGTTTGGCGGTGAGTCGCAGGCCGACGTGCGTAAACGCGTGTGCGATGCGCTCACCAAGATCATGAGTCGCGCCGGGCATGAGCGCGTGCTGGCGGTGAGCCACGGCTCTGCATGTCGCGAGTTCCTCTCGCACTGGGTGCCCGAAGGCGGTTATGACCGAGGTGGTGTGCCCGGCAACTGCAGCATCATGCGCTTCGCATACGACGACGGGGTGTTCTCGCTCAGCGAGGTCATTGAGCAGGATCGATTGAGGGAGCTGTTGGGGGAGTAGTGCTCGGCCGTCCCGCGCGTCGCGCGGTGACCCGCCGCCATGCGGAAACGTCCGACTTTGCGCGGCCGCATCTTGATGCGCCCATCTCTGCAACATCGCATGTCGACGTGGACGTTTCTGCAATATCACATGTCTACGTCGATGTTTTCCGCAACATCGCATATCGACGTCGACGTCTTCCGCAACACCGCCTCTTTGTGGGGAATGAGAAACGCAGGGCATCTCGCTTGAACTGCGAGATGCCCTGCGTGTTGGTGCGCAGCGCTTATGGTGCGGTGCGGCGCCGCTCTGGGCGGAGCCGTTACTGTTTTGCGATGCGGTGGATGAACAGGCCGCTGCGGAGCTTGGGCTCGAACCACGTCGACTTTGGCGGCATGACCAGCCCGGCGTCCGCCACCGCGAGCAGCTGGTCGATGCCGGTGGCGCACAGGGTGAACGCCACGCCTTCCGCGCCCGCGCGGCGCTCGAGCTCCTCGGTGCCGCGAATGCCGCCCACAAAGGTGATGCGCTCGTCGGTGCGCGGGTCGTCGATGCCAAAGATCGGCGCGAGGATGCAGGTCTGCAGGATCGAGACATCGAGGTCGTCGACAGGGCTCGATGCGGCACAGGCGAACGCGTCGGAGTCACCGGAGGAGGGGGCGTCGCCGACGAGGGCTTCGCTCGCGTCGGCGACGCGGACCTCACTCGCTTCGCCATCCGTACCGCCGCCCGTACTCTCGGCGTAGGCGCGCGCGTCGGGCTGGTCGGCGCGCAGCTCGTACCAGGTCCCATCGGTGTACATGCCAAAGACGCCGCGCTCGCGCGGCTCGACCGGCACGGGCGACTCGACGATGCCGAACCCCGCGCCGTGCAGGACCTCGAGCAGCTCATAGGTGCTGAGGCCGTTGCGATCGGCCACGACGCGGTTGTACGGCAGGATGGTGAGCTGGCTTGCGGGGAACAGCACGGACAGGAAGTAGTTGAACGGCTCCTTGCCGGTGTACGTGCCCGCTGCGCGCGCCTCCTCGCGCATACGCTGCGCGACGCGCACGGCGCTCGCCGCGCGATGGTGCCCATCGGCGATATAGGCGCACGGAATCTGCCCGAGCATCGCGTGGAGCGCGTCTACCGCGTCGCGGCGCACGACCTCCCATACCGTTTGGCGCACGCCGTCCTCGTCGGTGAACGCGTACAGGGGCGTGGACGTCTTGGCGGCGCCGACGATCATGTCCAGCACGGGCTGATTGCGGTAGGCGAGGAAGATCGGGCCCGTTTGGCAGCCGAGCGCCCCGATGTGCTCGATGCGGTCGCGCTCCTTCTCCTCGCGCGTGAGCTCATGGCGCTTGATGACGCCCTGCTCGTATTCGTCCACCGAGCACACGGCGACGATGCCCGTCTGGGTGCGCCCCTCCCACGAGAGCTCGTAGATGTAGTACGAAAGGTTGCGGTCCTCGACGAGCGTGCCGTCCTCGATGCGCTCGCGCAGGAGCGCCGCCCCGCGCTCGTACACCTCGGGGGCGTACATGTCCTGCTCGGGCGCGAACTGCGTCTCGGGGCGGTCGATGTTCAAAAACGAGAGCGGGCGGTCCGCGACGTACGCGGTGGCCTCAGCTCGGTCGAACACGTCGTAGGGGAGCGCGGCGACCTCGGCGGCGTGCTCGGGGACGGGGCGTATGCAGGGAAAGGGAAGCGCTCTCATGGAAAATCCTCTCGCGGCGGGTGAATCGCGCATGCGAATATCGTACCCTGTCCGCCGGATCCCCTCGCCGCACAAGTTACTTTTTCAAACGCTCGAAACGCTTGAGGTCACTCTCCGCCATGCCCTGGCGTGGGCCCTCCGCGCGCTTGGCGTGCATGGGGTCGGCTTCGTCGTGCCAGATGCGCTCGGCCACGGGCTTCCAGTCGGCTGCGCCCGGCAAGGTCTTGCGCCGCAGCTCCTCCGGCGTCTCCGGCTCCACGAGGTCGGTCCCGTGGGCGCCGGACTCCGCCACCATCCGCCCCAGCTCGTAGGGGTTCTCGAGCATGGGGCAGGGGCGCAGGTGGTTGTCGTTGAAGGGCTGCGACTCGTAGTACTTCATGAACAGCGGCGACTTGAGCGCTTCAAGCAGGCTGACGTCGTGGATGTTGGCGTTGCTGTAGTGAATGAACACGCAGGGCTCCACGTCGCCCGCGGCGTTGATGTGTAGGTAGCGGCGACCGCCGGCGATGCACCCGCCCACATACTCGCCGTCGTTTTGGAAGTCGAGCGTGAAGAGGTCCTTCTTGTGCCGCATGTCGCGCACAAAGTGGTACATGCGCTCGCGCTGCTCGGGCGTGGGCATGAGCGAGGCGGGCGATGCGGCGCCCACGGGCATGTAGTGGAAGTACCAGCAAAACAGGGCGCCCTTGCCGATCATCCAGTCCATGTTCTCCTCGGTGGCGACCGTGTCCGCGTTCTCGCGCGTCCAGCAGCAGGAGATGCCAAAGGGCAGGCCGTGCTCCTTGAGCAGCGCCATGGCGCGCTCGATCTTGGCGTGCGTGCCGCGCCCGCGCCGCGCGTCGGTGGTGGCCTCGTCACCCTCGGCCGAGATGGCGGGCACAAAGTTGCCCACGCGGATCATGTCCTGGCAAAACGCCTCATCGATGAGGGTGGCGTTGGTAAAGCAGAGGAACGCGCAGTCCTGGTGCTTCTCGCATAAGGCGATGAGGTCGTTCCGGCGCACGAGCGGCTCGCCGCCCGTGTAGATGTAGAGGTGGCAGCCGAGCTCCTTGCCCTGGCAGATGATGGAGTCGATGTCCTCAAGGGAGAGGTTGAGGGCATGGCCGTACTCGGAGGCCCAGCAGCCCGTGCAATGGAGGTTGCAGGCGCTCGTGGGGTCGAGCAGGATGGCGTAGGGTATGTTGCACTGGTGCTCCTCGCGCATCTTTTCCTGCATGGGCCACCCCAAGATGCTGCAATCGGCGATGAGCACCTTGAGCAGCTTGGTGCGGACGGCGGGGTTGAGGTCGAAGATACGCATCATGAGGCGGTACCAGTTGTTGCGCTCGCGGATCGCGGTGTCGAAGGCCCGGCGCTGCGAGGTCAGAACCGATTCGGGCACGAGTCTGTCGACGAGCGCCATAATCTTGTCGATATGGGCCTTAGGGTCCTCGTCGAGATAGTCGATGAGCTTGTTGAGGGCCGCGCGCTCGGCGGCCTGCGTGAGTGCCATACCTGCTTCCTCTCTCGCAAACGGACGTCTCGGTGCGGAGTCGCCCCCGTTTTTCGCGCGGTGCGCTTTTAGGGGTGCGTTGCCGGGTTCCGAGCGCCTTGGGTCTGGGGCTCGCCCGCGGCGCCGCGGTAACGGCGGACGGTGCCACTGGCCTTGCCTTGAGGATGCATGATAACAGCTGTGGTATATTCTACAACTGTGGACTTACAGTTGTGTCTAATCAACGAAATGCAGGTAGTTGTGGGTTTATACCCACTTCGACCCAAATGGGGAGGAGCGTGGAGACGGTGCCGAACGACGATGGACGTGCGAGGGTGCACGCGGATGCGCATGCGGGTGGACGCGCGGGCGAGCGCGCGGACGGGCGCGCAGGCGGGCGCGCGGGCGCGCACATGGACGAGCACACGGGCGCGCGCACGGACAAGCGCGTGATGCGCTCGCGCAAGGTGATGATCGACGCGTTCGAGCATCTGCTGAGGGCCAAGCCCTACGAGGACATCACCGTCACGGACATCGCGCGCGAGGCCGATGTGGACCGCAAGACGTTCTACAAGCACTTCGGGTCCATCGACGGGCTGCTCGCCTACATCCTCGACCGGCATATCGCCGAGATCGTGGAGAGCACGCACGCGCTGCTCTTCCGCGATGGGGAGCTTTTGGAGCAGGACCTCGACGAGCGGCTCCGCACGTTTTTCGACATGGTGAACGTGTCCCTCATGACCAACATATCGCTCAACCGTCGCGTGTTCGAGTGCGTCCCGTTCGACCTGCTGCTCTCCTGCGTCAAGGCGTCCATGCTCGAGGAGCTCAGGCGCTACGGGGCGGTGCCGCGCGCGATCCCCGCCGAACTGCTCGAGTATTACCTCTCGTTCGTGTTCGGCGGGATCCTCGCGGCGTATCGGCGTTGGATCGCCTCGGACGGCGGCGTGCCCATCGAGAGCGTCTCGAGCGCGGTGAGCGCCCTGGTGGCGGAGGGCATCGCGTCGATCGCGTTCCCGCCTGACGCCGCCGATTCGATTTTGGGGTCGTAGCGACTGCTCCGTTCGGCTCGATACCCAGCGCGCCTTCGCCTACTTGATCACGCGCACGCGGTACATGGAGGGGATCTGCTTGAGGGCCTCGATGGTCGCGCGGTCGAGGTGCTCGTCGGTGTCGAACATGGTGTAGGCGTTCTCGCCGGCGCTCTCGTTGACCATGCGCTGCACGTTGGCGTTGTCCTTTGCGAGGATCGCCGTGATCTGGCCGATCATGTTGGGCACGTTGGCGTGGAGGCACGCGATGCGGCTCGCGGCGCGCGCCTTGCCCATGGAGCAGGCGGGGTAGTTCACCGAGTGCGCGATGTTGCCGTTCTCCAGGTAGTCCTTGAGCTCGGAGATGGCCATGTCGGCGCAATTGGCCTCGGCCTCCTCGGTGCCCGCGCCGGAGTGCGTGGTGATGAACGTGCGGGGCATGCGCACGGTCTTGGGCGTGGCGAAGTCGCAGGCGAACCAGGAGAGCTTGCCGGCCTCGAGTGCCGCGGCGACCGCGTCCTCGTCGATGATGGTCTCGCGCGCGAAGTTGATGAGCACCGCCCCCGGCGCGAGCAGGGCGAGCTGCTCGGTCGAGATCATGCCGACGGTGTCCGCCTTGGAGGGCACGTGCAAGGTGAGGTAGTCGCAGCCGCGACAGAGGTCCTCGAGGGTGCCCACGCGCTGGACCTCGCGGTTGAGCGCCCAGGCGTGCTCGACGGAGATGAACGGGTCGTAGCCGTAGACGTCCATGCCCAGCTCGACGCACGCGTTGGCCACCTTGGAGCCCACGTTGCCCAGGCCCACGACGCCGATGCGCTTGCCGCGGATCTCGCGGCCCACGAACGCCTTCTTGGCCTTTTCCGCCGACGTGAGGATGTCCGGGTCGTCGGCGTTGGCGCGCACCCACTGCATGGCCTGCACGATGCCGCGGCTCGACATGATCATCATGGCGAGCACGATCTCCTTGACGGCGTTGGAGTTCGCGCCGGGGGAGTTGAACACCACCACGCCGCGGCGCGCGTACTCCTCGACGGGAATGTTGTTCACGCCGGCGCCGCAGCGGCCGATGGCGCGGATGCCCTCGGGCAGGTCGTAGCCGTGCAGGTCGGTGGAGCGCATGAGGATGGCGTCGGCGTCCTCGGCGCGTTCGACGAACTCGTAACCGGCTCCAAAGTCGATGGCGCCGTCCTTGGTAATGTCGTCGATGGTCTTGATGTATCGCATGATGGTCCTCGATTTCCGTTTTGGGTGGATGATGAGGTCCGGCGCTCGAACAGCCCTGCGCGCGACGGAGGGGCCCACGGGGCTCTCTTTTGCGTGCGGAGCTCGCGGTGGATTTCATCATCCGCCCAAGCGCTCGGCCCTCATGCTAGTGGTAAAGGCTCGCGTGCTGAGGGGCTTTGGCGTCCCGTCCCGTCCTCCCGGGCGGTCAGTGCCGCCGCGAGTTTCCCACGAGCCGAAGAGATCAGTGGGCTCTTCGCGCGAGCGGGACTGCCCGAGACGGGTCCAACCGCCCGGGCGACGGGTCGGGGCGCCAAGGCCCTAGATAGATCGCGGGGACCAGCTGGCCTCGAAGTCGCGCATGCACGTTGCCAGCGCCTCGACGGACTCCATGCTCACGGCGTTGTAGATGCTCGCGCGCATGCCGCCCACCAGGCGGTGCCCCTTGACGCCCTCGATGCCGCGTTCGCGCGCAAAGGCTATGAAGGCCGCATCCGTGTTCGCATCGTCCGTGCGGAACGTGACGTTTGCGATGGAACGGCTGCCCGGCTGCGCGGTTCCGTGGAACAGCTCGCTGCGGTCGATCAGGTCGTAGAGCAGCTCCGCCTTGGCGCGGTTGCGCGCCTCCATGGCGGCGAGGCCCCCGGTCTGCTCGACCCAGCGAAAGACCTTGCCGCACAGGTAGATGCCGAACGTGTTGGGGGTGTTGTACATCGAGCCCTTGGCCGCCTGCAGCTGGTAGCCCAGGTAGGTGGGGCAGATGTCGGCGCGCGCGGGGCCGTTCTCGATGAGGTCTTCGCGCACGATCACCACCGTGACGCCCGCGGGCCCGGCGTTCTTTTGCGCCCCGGCGTAGATGAGCCCGTAGCGCTCGACCTCGAGCGGCAGCGACAAGAAGCAGCTCGACACGTCGGCGACGAGCGGCGTCGCGCCGGTAGGGGGGAGCTCGCTGAACATGGTGCCAAAGATGGTGTTGTTCTGGCAGATGTACACATAGTCGAGGTCGTTCCGGCTCGCCCGCTCGCCCGCTGCTTCAAGGTCGGGGATGCGGTCGAAGTTCGTGTCCTCGCTGGTGGCGAGCACCTCGGCCTCACCGTATCTGCACGCCTCCTTCCAGGCGAGCTTGGCGAAATTGCCCGTGAGGAGGTAGCCGGCGCGCCCGGTGCGCATGAGGTTGAGCGGGATGCCGGCGAACTGCAGGGTCGCGCCGCCCTGGAGAAAGAGGACGCGGTAGTTGCCAGGGATGCCCAGCAGACGGCGCAAGCTCGCCTCGGCGTCGTCGATGACGGATTGGAACGTGGCGGAGCGGTGGCTCATCTCGAGTATGGACATGCCGCTGCCCGCGTAGTCGAGCAGCTCGGTCTGAGCCTCGCGCAGCACGCACTCGGGGAGCGCGGCCGGGCCGGCGGAGAAATTGTGCACACGCGCCATGGCGCACCTTCCAATCGGACGGATGATGTGCCGAGAACTTTAGCACTGTAAAGTGCGTGCCGGGACGATGAAGCGCGCGTGACCTGAATGTTAACAAGTGTCCCACAAGTTGTTTGAGCTTCGGGTCATGAGGGCATACAATAACCCTAACGTTCAAGTTGACCTTGAAGGAGGGCGCTTTGGCGACGTATGTGACATCGGACGCGCACGGGCATGTGCGGGCGCTCGACCGCGCCCTTGAGATGGCACGGCCCGGAACCCAAGACACGGTGTTCGTCCTCGGGGACATGGTCGATCGCGGCCCCGACCCGTTGGGCGTCATCACCCTGGTGCGTTCGCTGTCCAACGTCCACGTGCTCATGGGCAATCACGAGGCGATGTTGCTCGAGACGATCCTCAAGGGCGATCAGCTCGACATGACGTCGTGGCATATGAACGGCGGGTTCGTGACCTCCGAGCAGCTCGACGCGCTGCCGCGCGAGCGCTACGCCGAGCTCATGGATTGGCTTGCGGCGCTGCCCACGTTCGCCGTGGTGGAGACCGATGACGCTCGTCCCACCGCCGCCCCCGGCGCCCGCCGTATGCACGTGCTGTGCCACGCCGGCATCGACGCGCCGCGCCTGCGCGCATCGCTGGCCCAGGCGGGCGTGGGGCCGGATGGCCGGGGTGGCTACGCGCACGCCACGGCGGAGGACCTGCTGGGGGCGATGGTTTCCCAGCAGGTCGAGGACCTGCTGTGGATTCGGCGCGAGTTCTGGTCGAACCCCACGGGCCTTGTGGGCCTGGACGGCCGCGGCCCGGTGGTGGTGGCCGGCCACACCCCGTCGATCCTGCTGGGTCGCTATGCGCGCCTCATGTGCGGGACGGGCGTGGACGAGAACCTGCGCGGCGTGATGGTGGAGGTTGGCCCGACGCGCGACACGGGCGGGGTCGCCGACCGCATCTGCATCGACTGCTCGGCCGCCGCGGGGTACCCGAGCGGGCGCGTGGGCGTCATGCGCCTGGAGGACCGCCGCGTGTGGTACGCCGACATCAACGAGGGCGAGTAGCGGAAGCAGGGGTCGGCGAGGGCCCCTTTGATCACCTCAATTTAGGGACAGTCCCTAAATTGAGGTGCCGCCGCAACTGTGGCTGCGGTTGCGTTCTACGAGCGGAACGGCGAGCGGTTCTTTTGCGAGAGGTTCTGCCGAATGCGGTAGTACTCGATACCCAACAGCACCAGCAGCAAGAGCATCGAGGCGAGGTACCCAACGACGGCCCCCGTGAGGCCGAGCAGCCAGATGAGCGCGGTGGGCACCACGAGCGCGAAGGCGAACGTGACGAGGTAGGGCTTGGTGGCGGAGTCCTGATGGCGCAGTACGGTGATGATGGCGTAGAGAAAGTCGATCGCCGCGCTCACACCGCCCGCGGCAATCATGAGGTAGGCGAGCGTGCGGAACTTCTCGAAATCGATGCCGTACATCAAGCCCATGACCGGAATGCCGATCCAGCCCATGAACACCAGCGTGCCCGCCGTCAGCACGCAGATGACCCCGACCATGGCGAGCACGATGAGGTCGAAGCGCTTGCGGCGGCGCGGGTTGGCCCAGATGTTCGCCAGGCGCAGCAGCTGCGGCTTGTACATGAAGCCCGCCGCCAGCAGGATGCCCTGCGCGGGGAAGAACAGCGCGTTGAAGTAGAGCTGGTTGTCGTAGGGGAGCATGCCCTCCATGGCGAACTTGGGCAGGCTCTCGATGAGGTTGAACAGGAAGAGTGCCGAGAACAGCGGGAGGCAGTGGCGGAACAACTCACCGACTTCCTGCGTCTTCCACGGGCGGGACGCCTCGGTCTCGAGGAGGGCGAGGGGGACGGACACGAGCGCGAGCGTGGCGACGGCGGCTATGGCCATGCCCACCGCGGCGATGGCGGTGCTTCGGGTGAGGAAGAGCAGGATGGCGAAGGCCGCGATGGCCGCGACGGACCGAAGCGCCTGGCTGATGCCCGCCAGGTAGAGCTTGTCGGCCTGCTGCAGTCGCCCCTCGTACACGTCGGCGAGGCCGTCGACGATCTTGTAGACGTAGACGCCCATGGAGAGCATGAGCATGGCGGGGCCGTAGTCGCGGATGGTGCAGTACAGAAGGCCCACGAGGAGGGCCAGGCCCGAGGTGACCCAGCGGTGCACCTGGTAGGAGGCGAAGGAGCTGGTCTGGTCGATGTCAGACACCTGGAAGTTTCGCACGCCGAAGTTGGACAGGAACATGAGCAGGGTGCCCGCGGCGAACGCCATGGAAAAGCGGCCCGCCTGCTCGGGGCCGGCGAGCTGGGTGGCCACGACGGTGAGCGCGGGGAAGACCATGCCCCATGCGCCCACGCCGACGGTGTTCCAAAGGTAGTCCCGCCGCGTCTCGCCGCTCTCGTATTCCGCCTCCTGCGCGGCGAGGCCGCCGTCGTACACCGAGTCGATGAGGCGCGTCCACCAGGCGTTCGCCATGCGGGCGAGCGGGCCGGGCTCGCGCATGCCGGGCGCGGAGGGGGCGCCGCCCGCCGGGGTGCCGCCCGCCGGGGCGGAGGACGGGCGGCCGGAGCCGAACAGCGTCACGCTGTGGCGGGCATCGTGGCGGGCGTGGAGATCGTGAACCTTGCGGCGGAGGTTGTCGAGCGGATGGATGGGCACGGGACGTTCCAATCGATCGGGATGGACGCAAGTATAGTCCCTTTGCGCGCGGGCGGGCGGCGATGGGGCGAGTGGCGATGGGGCGGGCGGTCCGCGCATGGTGGCACGGTGCCCCCGACGCGCTGCGACGGGAGGCCGTCTGCCTGTGCCATCTGTTTCCAACGGGTCTCGCAAGCGGACGGTGTGCCTGCGCCCGCGCCGGCGAGTGGTACCATGTTCCGGCGCGCGCGGCCCCTCGTGCGCCGCGCCGCGTGATCGGATGCAGCACATCGGATGTCGTTAGGAGCCGTTTTGTCCATCGCTGAACTCGCCGTTCCCTTCGCCTTGGCCCTGTTGCCAATAATCTGGCTGATCGTCGCGCTCGTCGCGCTGCACCTTCCCGCCTGGAAGGCCGCCCTGGGGTCGTTCGCCATCTCCTGCGTGCTCGCACTCACCTGGTGGGGCATGCCCGTGGTCGAGGTCGCCTCGGCGAGCCTTGAGGGCTTCCTCATGGCCCTGTGGCCCATCGTGCTCGTGATCATCGCCGCGGTCTTCACCTACAACCTATGCGTGCGCACGGGCGCCATGGACGTCATCGGCTCCATGATCACCTCGCTCTCCTGCGATCGCCGCGTGCTCGCCCTGCTGGTGGCCTGGTGCTTCGGCGGCTTCATGGAGGGCATGAGCGGCTTTGGCACGGCCGTCGCCATCCCCGCCGGCATGCTCGCCGCGCTCGGGTTCCCGCCGCTGCAGGCGGTCCTCATCTGCCTGGTGGCCAACGGCGTGCCCACGTGCTTTGGCTCGGTGGGCGTGCCCACGGTGTCGCTCGCCGGCCTCACGGGGCTCGACCCCATCCGCCTGGCGTTTACCGAGATGCTTCAGCTCGCGCCCTTCTTCGTGATCGTCCCCTTCATCATCGTGGTGCTCGCCGCCCAGACGGGCGCGGAGGGCGCGCCCAAGCCTGGTATCGCCTCCGCCCTGCGCGGCGTGTGGCATATCGCCCTGGCGTCCGGCGTCGCGTACGCGCTGCCGTCCGTTGCCGTCGCCGCGTTTGTGGGCCCCGAGCTCGCGGTCGTGGTTGGCTCGCTGTGCTCGCTGGTCGCCACGGCGCTTCTGGCCCGTCGCCCCGCCGCCATCGAGGAGGCCTACCGCATGGAGGTCGATGCGGGCGAGGCCGTGACCGTGGCGGGCGCGCTGCGCGCCTGGTCGTGCTTCATCTTCATCTTCGTGCTGCTCATGGGCACGTCGAACCTGCTGCCGGCCGTCCACGACGCCTTGGCGCCGCTGGCGAGCTCCGTGACGATCTTTACCGGCGAGAACCCCTCGACGGTCACCTTTACCTGGGTGAACACGCCGGGCGTGTGGATCTTCATCGCGGCTTTCGCCGGCGGCCTCATCCAGGGCGCGAGCCTGCGCCAGATGGGCGAGGTGCTCGTCGCCACCGTGCGGCAGATGCTGCCCACCGCCGCCACGATGCTCGCCGTGCTGGGGTGCGCCAAGGTGATGGGCTACGCCGGCATGATCGGCGCCATCTCCTCGTTCTGCATCGCCGTGACCGGGGCGTGCTTTCCGCTCATGGCGCCGGTCATCGGCGCGGTGGGCGCGTTCGTGACCGGTTCCGGCACGAGCTCGGGCCTGCTGTTCGGCTCGGTGCAGCAGCAGGCCGCCGAGGCGCTCGGCATGGACCCGTACTGGATGGTGGCCCTCAACTCGCTGGGCGTGGGCGCGGGCAAGATGATCTCGCCCCAGACGCTCGCCATCGGCATGGCCTCGGTCAAGGTCGTCGGCATCGAGGGGAAGCTGCTGGCGCGCGTGCTGCCCATCGCCCTCGCGTTCATGGTGCTCATGGCGGTGCTGGGCATGGCCGGCGCGGTGCTGCTGTAGCGCTGGTCTGACAGCGGTTGAGCCGAATCCATAGAGAAGGAGCCTCGTGCAGATGAGTTGCACGAGGCTCCTTTGCGTTGGTGTGCCGTGGGGGAATTAGGCGCGCGGTCCGGCGTTCTTCACGTTCTCGGGCAGGTGCGCGTACTTCTTCTCGAAGTTCTCCTGGAACATCGCCGCGAGCTTCTTGGCGGTGGCGTCGTACTCGTCCTTGCTGGACCAGCACTTCCACGGGACCATGACCTCGTCGGGAACACCGGGGCAGCTAGTGGGGATATCCAGGTTGAAGACGTCGTCGTGGATGAACTCGGCTTCCTCGAGCGTGCCGTCGAGTGCCGCGTTGACGTTGATGCGGTTGTAGACGAGCGGGATGCGGTGCCCCACGCCGTAGGAGCCCTCGACCCAACCGGTGTTCACAAGGTAGACACGGGTCTTGCCCTCGGCGATCCGCTCGCCGAGCATGTCGGCGTAGACCATGGGGTCGAGCGGCATGAAGGGTTCGCCGAACAGGGCCGAGAAGGTGGGGACGGGCTCCTTGATGCCAAGCTCGGTGCCTGCGACCTTTGAGGTGAAGCCGCTCACGAAGTGGTACATGGCAGCGTCTGCAGACAGGCGGGAGATGGGGGGCAGCACGCCGAAGGCGTCGCAGGTGAGGAAGATGACCGCGGTGGGCTCGCCGCCCACGCCCTCAAGGCAGCTGTTGGGGATGTGCTCGACCGGGTAGCCCACGCGCGTGTTCTGCGTGAGGGAGACATCATCGTAGTCGGGCTGGCGCTTGTCGTCGAGGATGACGTTTTCGCACAGGGCGCCGAACTTGACGGCACGGAAGATCTCGGGTTCACGCTCCTCGGTGAGGCCGTCGCACTTGGCGTAGCAGCCGCCCTCGATGTTGAAGATGCCCTCGCCCATGGCCCAGCCGTGCTCGTCGTCACCGATGAGCAGTCGCTTGGGGTCGGCGGACAGGGTGGTCTTGCCGGTGCCGGACAGGCCGAAGAAGACGGCGGTGTCGTGGGTCTTTGGATCCATGGAGGCGGAGCAGTGCATGGGGAGGACCTTGTCCTCGACGGGCAGCAGGTAGTTCATGACGGAGAAGACGGACTTCTTGATCTCGCCAGCGTATTTGGAGCCGGCGATGACCACGGTGCGCTCTGCGAAGTTGACGAGCACTGCCGCCTCGGAGTTGAGGCCCTCGATAGAAGGGTCGCACTTGTAGCCGGGCGCTGCCAAGATGGTGAAGTCGGGCTCGCCGTACTCGGCTCGCTCCTCATCGGTGGGGCGTACGAGCAGTTGGGTGATGAACAGGGCCTGGCTGGCGAGCTCGCAGGTCACCATGAACTTGCGCGCGTGGCCGCGGTCGGCGCCGGCGAGGCCGCGGACCACGTAGATGTCGCGCTCGGAGAGGTAGGCGGCAACGCCGTCGCGCACCTTCTCGTAGCTCTCCTGGGAGATGGGGACGTTCACGTTGCCCCAGGCGATCTTGTCGTGCACGTCGGGGGTGTCCACCACAAAGCGGTCCTTGGGGCTGCGCCCGGTGTACTTGCCGGTCTCGACCACGAGCGAGCCGTTGGCGGCGAGCTTGCCCTCCTTGCGGGCGAGTGCGCACTCGACGAGCTCGGCGGGCACCATGTCCACGTGGACGGAGCCCTTTGCCGCATGGACGCCGTGGTCGGCCAGGACCTGGGTGACGGAAGTGGTTGACATGTCGATCCTCCTTGGGATGAGCTGGTTGCGGTTAATCGGTGCACGGGCTCGTATGCCGCTCTGGCTTTGCCTCGGGCGGTCGCAAGCCGTCGCCTGAGTTGCGCGATTGCGGGATATGTCCACCGAAAAACGTTTTACCGTTCCAATGGCCCTATTGATACCCCAGCGCCCGCGCGCTTCGCCCAAAGAGTCGGCAAGGGTTCGGCGTGATTCGGCGAGCGGTAGGTTTTCGAGGTTGCGAGGGCGCGGTGGGGGCTCCGCCGTGGATGTGGCGCGGGCCCTGTCGGCTCCGTGGCGTGGGCTCCCTTAAGGCCGTCGTTAAGGCCGCCGGTCTTCGGCGAGCACGGCGTTCGGGGTCTCCTGCTGCAGTGCGGTGGGGTCCTGAGCCGTCGCTGCGGTCCGGCTTCGCTTCGGTGGGGGCTCGAGCCATCGCTTCGGCCCGGCTCGTCCGAATTGCCTTTCTCTGTTGCCACCGGGGCAAATCGACTTCTCCTTAAACGCTTTAAAGGAGTAAAGTGGTTTGAGCTTTGCGCGGGGCGCGGGCGCACCAAGGACCTAAGGAGGGCATGATGACGCCAAACGAGTCGATCGCCTTTACCCATGCAACGATTCTCGACGGCACCGCCAGCATGGAGCCGCAACAGGACATGACGGTCGTGGTCGACCGCGGCGTGATCGCGCGGGTCGGCAAGGCGTCACGGGTCGATGTTCCAGCCGGGGTGCGCGTGGTCGACCTGGGCGGCGCGTACCTGCTGCCGGGGCTCATCAACATGCATGTGCATTTTTGCGGGTCGGGTCGGCCCACGAGCGCGGGCGACGCCGGTGCGCTCATGAAGAAGCTCGACAATCCGCTGGGGCGCGCCGTGGTGCGCAAAATGCTGCGCAAGAGCGCTCAGCAGCAGTTTGCGAGCGGTGTGACCACGGTGCGCGGCGCCGGGGACCCCCTGTATGGCGACATCGCCGTGCGCGACGGGTTCGATGCGGGCAAGTACGTGGGCCCGCGCATGATCACGCCGGGAACGGGCATCACGGTCGAGGGAGGGCACGGCGCGGGGCTCTTCGCCCAGATTGCCGAGAGTCCCGAGCGCGCCGCGGAGCTCGTGCGCGAGATCGCCGCGCACGGCGCCGACGTGATCAAGCTGTTCGTGACGGGCGGCGTGTTCGACGCCACCAAGATGGGCGAGCCCGGCGTGCTGCGCATGTCTCCTCAAATCGCAGCCGCCGCCTGCTCCGCCGCACACAAGCTCGGCCTTCCCGTGATGGCTCACGTGGAGAGCACCGAGGGCGTGCGCGTGGCGCTCGAGGCCGGCGTGGACACCATCGAGCACGGCGCCCCCATGACCCCGCAGATCGTCGAGCTGTACCGCGGTGCGGCTCACACGCAGTTCGCGGGCCGTAAACCGAGCCTCACGTGCACCATTTCGCCCGCTTTGCCCTTTGCCAAGCTCGACCCGGAAAAGACCCGCTCCACCGACGTCCAAAAGGCCAACGGCGACATCGTGTGCGAGGGCATTATCCAAAGTGCCCGCGAGGCCCTCGGCGCGGGGATCGATGTGGGCCTGGGCACCGATTCGAGCTGCCCGTACGTGACGCAGTACGACATGTGGCGCGAGGTGGCGTACTTTGCCAAGTACGTCGGCGTGAGCAACGCCTTTGCGCTGCATACGGCGACCGCCGTGAACGCGCGTCTTCTTGGGTTGGGCGAAGAGACGGGCACCGTGGAGGAGGGAAAGTCGGCCGACCTCATCGTGGTCGAGCGTAACCCGCTCGATGACCTTTCGGCCCTGCGCGATGTGCGCCACGTGATGTGCCGTGGGGCGTACGTCGAGCGCCCCCGCGTCAAGCATATTCCCGAGCTGGACGCGGAGCTCGACTGGATCATGGAACAACCGGTTCCGTAGGGTTGCCAAAGTCTTTACGGCATGCGGACGCATTGCCCCTGGTATGCGGGGTGCACGCCCTTGATGGACCTGGTCATACCCTCGATGGGCCCCGGTGCATTGCCTCCGACGGGCCTGATGCGTTGCCCATTACAGTTTGAGCCGTCCGTAAGGGCGGCTCTTTCACCTTCAAGGTATTA